>Ga0210394_10000422_pt1 | contig 91664 bp, 88 predicted proteins | sample IncBWC12MmetaG_FD_160121 | JGI IMG/M metagenome (GOLD analysis project Ga0210394, IMG submission 160121) | Forest soil microbial communities from Barre Woods Harvard Forest LTER site, Petersham, Massachusetts, United States - Inc-BW-C-12-M | ecosystem: Environmental > Terrestrial > Soil >...
ACCGGAAAGTCTCCGGGTCTCTGAAAAAATTAGTGATGTTAATCAACAAATCTTTATATAATAGTTCAGTCTCTTTATTTTTCTTTGACAGGTATTTGTTGTATTCCTTAATCGTTTTAATTCCACATTGAAGCATTCGGTGGTTAATGCGCCTTTTAATAGTTGCCAGTTTATAAAGGCCAAAATCTACATTAACTCTCCTATGCAATGTGTCAATTATAATTCTTAAATCAGGGTCATTATCCTTAATGCTATTTTCTTTTTCTTCAATATGCAGGGCTTTCACTGTGGTTTTTAAACCGAAGTCGATGCTGCCACTTTTACTCAATGAGTTTAGTTTAAGTGCAATTTCTTTTGGCGATAATATAAAATCAACTACACCGGATGCGATAGCCGATTTAGGCATACTTTTAGCGTGAGCAGAATCGTCCTGCGCAAACGTAATACCACCAACATCTTTAATGGCTTTTAAACCTTTGGTTCCATCATGGGCATTCCCAGAAAGAATTACACCAACTACATTTTCTTTATGTGTATCTGCTAAAGAAGCAAAAAGCACATCAATAGAAACAGCAGCGCCACCTTCCGAACGGGGAATGACTTTTATATGCCCGTCTGTAACCTCAATTCCTCTGTCACTTGGAATAACATATACATTATTCGGAAGAATGTACTCCATGTTTTCAACTTCCTGCACCTTCATGGTAGTAATCTTAGATAAAATAGGGGCAAGCATGCTTTTATGATCAGGACTTATGTGCTGAACATAAATATAAGCCATGCCGGTAAAAGGAGAGAGATTTTTAAACAACTCTAACGCTGCTTCCAATCCACCCGATGAAGAGCCTATGGCAACTATTGGAAAACCTTTAATTTTTGGGGTTTTATTGGGCAAAGAAACTTTCTTTGCGACTAAGAGTTTCTTATCGCTTTTCATACTTCTTTTGCTCATGATAAATAAAATTTAAACTACTCGCATTTCATTTAGGAAAAAGTTTTCCCTTAATGGCCTTTCAAAATTCTTTTCCTCCAGCATGGTTAAAATCAACTGAAGATTTTTTTCTAAATCTTTCGAGTCGCCTTTCCGCAAATAATAATGAGCTCCGTTTTGAAATAGCGTATCGGCCATTGAATCCCTCATCGAAGTTGTATACATTACAATTGGAAAATCTTTTATATTCTTATTACTTTTTATCTCTAAAAGACATTCATGCCCGTTTTTACGAGGCATATTAATATCAAGAAAAAGAATATCAGGGATTTTCCCCTTGTCTTGTGTTAGATAATCCATCAGTTCTTCTCCATCTTCAACAGTAACAAGGTTAGTGGATATTGATAAATCTTCTAATGCTTTCTCAAAAAAATAACGATCGTCTTCATCATCGTCTGCCATTAGAATATTAATGACCCTAATTTTACTCATGACTTTTTTAGGCCTAAAAATGACTTCGACATGAAGTTCATGAATCCTAAATCAAGGTAAAGGTACTTTAATATCCGGCCTTGTCTAATTAATTATTTGACTGCTGCATTAAGACTCCATAATTCTATTATCAACAACTAAACCCTACATTTTCTTAAAAAATCTTACACCTGTTTTGCTTTTTAAATTGAACATATTATACAAATTTAACTTTTGACATAAATAGATAAAATCGTGAATTCTCCTACATCTCCTGTTGAATCGAAGTGTTTTAACAAGGCTGTTTCCGCATCTTTTATTGTTGAGTATTTATTGTTATTCAGTTTTGCTAAACAGTCGTTTTCATGACTTGCAAAATCAATTTGATAAATTTTATACTCTTTTTTCATTACGCTTAAGCGATAATAGGCTCATTAGCCCTTTTTTTACTTTCATCAAGTGTGGGTTCTTTGGAGGTTTTATCTCCGCTTTGATATTTTTCTAACATCTCAGTCCAGAAATTTTGATTTTGCTTAATTACTGCATTAAGCTGGTTACTTATTTCTTCAATAGTTTTTTTATTTACCGCTGTAGATGAGGCAATGTTACCGGCATAAGCTTCGTTTAATAAATTGAATACATTTTTAGATGCTTCTAACCTATTTTTCACTGTTTCTAAATACTTTTTACTGACTTCGCGCCAATCAATGTTATTGCCATTTGCCTGACTGTTAAAAGCTGCCAGAAAACTACTGTTATAACCCAACATTTGCTTGTACATTTTATCGCATGATGCAAGAAGTGGGTTCTCCTGACCATTAAGCGGGTTAGAAAATACTTTTGTTAAATCGTCATTAAAAAAGTTAGCGGTAAAACCATTACTCCTGCTCCCATCTTTATTTCCTATAACAGGACTAAAGAAATTGTTATAAAACTCAATCATCAACTGTAATTGTTTATTGTACATGTCCATAATATTTGAATTTGCGCTTCCAAAACCTTTTTCAAATGGCTTTGAACTTTCATTAAGCTTTTCATTAAAATTGTTAGAATTTTCTTTTGGCTCTTTTACTTGCCCGTCTGATTTTCCATTCATTTGGAAACTTTGCCCATCTTTATTTGATTTTGTGGTGTTCATGATTTTAGTTTTTAGTGATAAAAAATTAAGAGAGAAACAGGTAACGGCGCGAAAGAGGTGTGCGCAAATCGAAGTTTTGATTACCAAAGCAGTTGAAGCAAAGTTTATTCCTCAATTAATGGATTTCTCCAAACTCCATATGAATGGAACAGAAGCTTAGATAGTATTGCAATGTGCTTTAATTTTGTGTGTTTTAACAATAAGTAGGGATATTATTGTGATGAGAATATTGCCCAAATTGGATAAATCAATATTCTCAACAAATCTATTTCATGGTATTAAAGCTGGTTATTGTAGGTAGCCTACAAGTACTTCCGTTCTGCTTATACGATTTTAATCTCAAGGTATAAACTTTGCTACAACAGCTTGATAAGCATGCCTGTTAATTTTTCTCAAATAAAATTATATCTATTATGTCTTCGTCAATAACAAGTGAACTATATAACTTTTAGTAAAGGTTATATAATACTTTCAGCATTCATAAACATTTCTTTGCAAGGCAAAGAAATACTAACTAACAACTTAATAAAGTAAGCCCCGTGAAAAAAACACCTACAGTCAAAAAGCATAAGAAAGCATTAACCGTTTTAATAACAGGCAGCACAAGCGGAATAGGACTTGGTATAGCTAAAACCTTTGCAAAAGAAGGGCATAACATTATATTTAATGGGCTTGAAAAAGAAGGCCCTGCTATTGCAGCAAAAATTGCAAAAGAATTTAAAGTAAAAACTTTATACTCTTCGGCCAATGTACTTAAGGCAGATGAAATAGATGCCATGATTGCTGAGGGAGAAAAGAAATTTGGAAGCATTGACGTTTTAATAAATGATGCCGGAATTCAACACGTTGCACCAATAGAAGATTTTCCAAATGCTACATGGGATGCCATTATAGGCATTAATCTTTCTGCTTCATTTCATACGTCAAAAGCGGTTTGGAAAGGAATGAAAAAACAAAAATTTGGCAGAATTATCAATATAGCTTCTGCACATGGTTTAGTAGCCTCTGAATTCAAATCAGCTTATGTTGCCGCAAAACATGGCTTAGTTGGGCTTACTAAAGTGCTGGCATTAGAAGGAGCTACATTTGGTATAACAGCCAATTCTATTTGTCCCGGCTATGTAAAGACACCCTTAGTAGATAAACAAATTGCAGACCAGGCAAAAGCTCACGGCCTGTCAAAAGAAAAAGTAGTCAGCGATGTTATGCTGGCCCCTCAAGCCATTAAAGAATTTGTAGATATTGAAGCCATAGCAGCTTTAGCCATTTTTCTATCAAGTAACAATGCAAAGATGATAACAGGCGCGGCACTTTCTATTGATGGTGGTTGGACGGCACAATAAAAATTGCAAAAATGAAGAAAAAGAAAGATATAACTCTTGCCTTGCAAGGCGGGGGCTCACATGGAGCATTTACATGGGGTGTATTAGAGAAATTTTTTGAAGAAGATGCATTTAATATAACCGGTATTTGCGGCACAAGCGCAGGTGCTATAAACGCAGGTATAGCCGTATATGGTTATCATAAAAATGGAAATCAAGGAGCAATAGACTTGTTAAAGAAATTTTGGGAGAGGCTTTCTGCGGAATCTCTTTATTCTCCGGTGCAACCCAGTATGCTTGATAAAATGCTATCGGCAGGCGATATGGAGTTTTCGCCGGGGTACAATCTATTTAATCTGATGAGCACCTTCTTATCCCCTTATCAATGGAATATAATGGATGTGAATCCACTAAGAGATATTTTGCTTGATTTGTTAGACTTTAAAGAGTTGCAACAAAGCAAAATGAAATTATTTACCTGTGCTACGAATGTAAAAACAGGTCAGCCGAAAACCTTTGACCTTGAGCATATGAGTGTAGATGCTATGTTAGCATCGGCTTGCCTTCCCTTATTATTTAAAGCAGTTGAAGTAGATGGGGAATATTACTGGGATGGCGGCTACATGGGAAACCCACCCTTATATCCATTAATAGAAGCTGTAAATACAAGTGATATTCTTTTAATACAAATAAACCCTTTCAGGATTAATACAGTACCTAAAAAAGCGGATGAGATAGTTCACCGCATTAATGAACTTAGCTTTAACTCAAGTCTGAGAGCAGAATTGCGACTGATAGAGTTTAAAAATAAATTAGTAGAAAGTGGATATAATATGGATGGCAAACTAAGAAAAATACGGTTTCATGTTATTTCTGCCGATAATGCGTTAGAGGAATTTAATGTATCGAGCAAATCAAACACTTCGAAAGACTTTATTGAACTGCTTAGAAACAGAGGAAGAGAAGCTGCTACGCAGTGGCTTGCCGAGAATAATGATACAGTTGGCAACGAAACTATAGCTGATTTTTCAGTGAACTTACAACATGAATTTATAGGATAATAAAATGAATAAAGAAACAATTCTTAAAAAAGCCTTTGGAATGCCTTTGGCATCTCCTGCGTTTAATCGCCCACCACTTCAATTTTACCGGAGGGAAATACTAAGTATATCCTATAAAACAGATATTGATATTTTGCGCAAATGGGTTCCGGAACCATTAGAAATAATTGAACCCATTGTAAAGTTTCAGGTAATTAAAATGCCTGATGTTCCGGGTTGTGGTACTTTCTTTGAAAGCGAACAATTAATTACTGTTCATTATAAAGGAGAGGTTGGAAATTTTATGCACTTACTTATTGTTCCTGATATGGCGGCACTTGCTTTTGGCCGTGAAATGCTAGGGTACGCAAAAAAAGTTGGGTATCCTGAGCTGAGAGTTGACAGAGATACGTTGGTAGGTACTGTTAATTATGGCACAGAGCGTGTTGCTATGGCTACTATGGGGTATAAATTTGACAGGTTGAATAAAGAAGCCGTTAAAAAAAGTTTTTATAACCCAATCTTTACACTTAAAACTATACCTGCACCCGATGGGTCGTTAGCCATATGTCAGTTAGTAAAAATTGTAGAAACAGATATTGTAATACATGAAGCATGGTCGGCTCCCAGTGCCTTACAACTTATCCCTCATGCGCTTGCACCTTTTCACATGCTGCCTATACAGGAAATAGTATCGGCACAACATATTATTTGCGACCTCACAATTAATACCGGCGAAGTAGCGTATGATTATCTTAAATCTTAATTACAAAAAAAATGGAAACATTACATAAGCCGGAACATAATCTTCATAGTGAGAAAAATTTCAATAAGCATCATGGTCCTTATTGGAAGCGAATGCACCTCGACTGGCGTGTTTGGGTTGGTGTAGTATTAATAATGGTAGCTCTATCTATTTATGTAATGAGTGTAGATTTCACCATACAACCTACCACAATCCAAGAAACAAAATAATAATCGCTAAAATATACGCTATGGTAGAAATCACTAAGCCATCCTCTTCATTGTCAAAAAGAAAAATATTTATTTATGGAATATTAAATTGTGTGATTTACATTATACTTTTTATGGCTTTTCGTTGTTTCAATTTGCTTCAATTTTCAGGATTATGTATGCTGAATTATGTTACTTTGTTTCTACTTTCCTTGTATCAAATTAATAGATGGGTAAAACAAATAGGTACTTATATTCCGTCTTTACAGGCTTTTATTGCTATATTTTTTACCGGAGCCTTTTCTTTTATGCTTTTTGCAGGTTTTATATTTGTTTACTCATTATTTGACTCTTATGTAACTGAGCTATATTTTAATACCTACGGAAAGCTACATTCATGGTCTGCTCTTTTAATATTTTTTGAAGGAGTAGGTGGTAGTATCATTATTGCATTGGTTGCCATGATGTATTCCGATAGATACGAAGATGGTGAAGCAAAGATTTAAAACATTATATGTATAAAGTAAAATTTAATATCGACAAAAAACACCAAACCTCAAATTATAGGTGTCTGAATTGAAGTTTCAATAATCTCCTTTAAGCTCTCTAACTTTTTGGGCTTTTTAATTTTTAACCCCTTTTTCCTTTCCGCTTTTTTTGGCACTTTTTTATCTGTCATTTTTCAATTATTAAATAGAATTTACTGTTGCTTCATAAACGGGGTAATCGGTATATCCTTTTTCATCGGCGGAATAAAATAAATCCATTTTCAAGTCTTTTGATAAAGCCCAGTTATTTTTTAGCCTTTCAACTAAATCAGGATTATTAATAAATGGTCGACCAAAGGCAATTAAATCAGCCATTCCATTTTCAATTTCTGATTCCGCTTTTGCTTTATCAAAACCACCACAATGTATGACTGTGTTTTTAAAATTACTACGTATAGCCTTTTTAATTTCTACCGGAACTGCTGGAGCACCCATAGCCGAATGATCAACTAAATGTATATAAACTATACCAATTTTATTTAAGTGTTCAGATAAGTATTTATAAGTAGCATCAATTTCCGGATAATGCGGCATATCGCCGTTAACTCCATATGGTGATAAACGAATTCCGGTTTTATCCTTTCCGATAGCTTCTGCCACCCCGATCGCTACTTCAAGAACAAAACGACAACGATTTTCTATGCTGCCACCATACGTGTCTTTACGAATATTGCTTACAGGTGATAAAAACTGTTCAAGTAAGTAACCGTTGGCACCATGTAACTCAACACCATCAAAACCTGCTTCTATAGCGTTCTTGGCAGCCGTAATATATTCTGTTTGTGTAAGTGTAATGTCTTTAGCCGTCATCTCCTGCGGAACTGGATAATCCTGCATTTTTTTGGTATCTGTATACATTTGCCCTGCTGGTTTTATTGCAGATGGAGCTATGATATGAGACCCTTCAGGCATATTGAGTATATGACTAATTCTTCCGGTGTGCATTAATTGCACAATTATCTTTCCACCTTTATTATGTACAGCAGAAGTAATTTTTTTCCAACCTTCTACCTGCTCTTTGCTAAAGATTCCGGGTATGCGTGCATAACCCAAACCATTAAGCGATGGTGAAGTGCCTTCCGTTATTATTAAACCGGCACCGGCACGTTGCTCGTAATATTTTTTCATTAAATCATTAGGTACATTTCCTATTGCCCTGCTTCGGGTCATGGGGGCCATAACTATGCTGTTTTTTAACTCGATTGATCCAAGCTTTGTAGGCGCTAATAATTTATTTTCTTTCATGTTTTTTGGTTGTTATTTTGAAATTACGCAGAGTTTTCTGATTAAAAAAAAGGATGAACAGTAATTCATCCTTTTTCACATTAATTAAGAATAAGCTAATTTAATTCTTACATCTCGCTGCACAATTTAGCCGCTGTACGGCAGTCGGCAGCACATTTTTTACAATGGTCTGAAGTAAACTTATCGCATTCGGTTGCACATTTTTCACATGCTTTTGCGCATGCCATACATTCAGCCTTAACATTTTTGTTATCTGCTTTCATCGCTTTAACAGCGGCAGTGCATGCAGCAACACATTGCTTGCAAAGTTTTTCACACTCTGCCATTTTTGCATCTTTTTCTTTTGTACACATGCTTTCACAACTTTTGCAAGAATTGATGCAGGTATTGCAAGCATCAATGCAAGCTTTGTACTTTTCAATATTTAATTCATTTTTTACACCAGTCTCTTCATTATATAATGACGCTTTTGTTGTTGCGGCCATTGTAATAAACCCAATTACGGCTAATACTAAAACTAACTTTTTCATGTTTTTTATTTTTAATTGTTTTTAAATTATGTTATTGAACAAATATGCGCTTCTTTCCATCTTGCTACTATGATAATCGTCATAGTAAGAACTATTTTTGGTCACAATTTGCCTTTACAAAGGTTGGGGTATATGAAAGAAAAACTCTTACACAATTATGCAAAAGAGTTACATAACTCATAGAAGTACACTTTATCAGGTAGATAACTAGTTTTTGGGAGTTGTCTTTTCTGCCCCTCTTGTTTGCTTATCTTTTTCTACTGCTTCAGTTTTTTCAATTACTTTCCTGTCGGCTTGTTGCTTTTCGTCTGTTTTTGAATCTACATTCCTTTTCGCTTTGTTCAATTCTTGCTCCTTCTTATTTGATTCATATTGTGCCTCATTCACTTTGTTTTCTTTAGCGTCCATATTGTTTTGAGCATCTCTAAGATTGTTTGATTTTTTATCTACATTGTTTTGAGCATCACTAACCCCTTTCTCTTTTTTACTCACATTAAGTTGCGCATCTTTCAATTCCTTAGCCTTTTGTGTCGTAGCCTGATCTTCCTTCTTTATTTGCTTGGCTTGTTTTGCTTGTTGTTTCGGGGTTTTTAAAGTGGTGTCTTGTATAGCTTGCTGCTGAGTAAAAGCAAATCCCGAAAACATTACCCCACTCAAGAATATTGATAGAATTAATTTATTTGTTGTATTCATGATATGTTATTGTTTAAACCTTACGAATACATTTCCGCAAGCCCGTAAAGGTGCCAGGTTTTAAACTTATTTGTATTACATAAACTTGTAATTAAGTTACATTATTCACGTATGTAAATAATGTAACTATTCTATTTACCCATAAAATAGAGGTTGCTTCAATGAAAGCAATGTTCAATTTTCTTGAGTACAAAGATACAATTACTAGAGACCGAACCTTTGTTCAAATAAACTAATGTTGTCAAATAGTAATTTTATAGTCCAAAATTACCTTTACAAAGATTGAGATATAAGCAATAAAGCCTATACGCATTATACAAAAAAGTTACATAACTCACGTTTTATTAATGTTTACAACCTGAACTTTCGGAGGGGCTTTTTCAATTATAACGAATTTATTTGCTAAAATTAGAACTATTGAAAATATAAGTGCAATGGTAGTTAGTTTAACTGCAATAGCATATCGCTTATTTCCTTTATTAGTAATTACTTCATTGATAGTATAAGAATTTGAATTTGCTTTTATTTCATAAAGCAATATCTCTTTATAAGTTTTCTTCATTAACTCCTTATACTTTGTTACACTGAAAGCCTGATCAAGCGGTTGAGTTCTGAAAATGCTAAGCATTAGTAGGATTGACCAAATAAAAAGGAAGACAGGAATAATCAAAATAAATTGCATTGCTAAAAAAGTACCATCAAGACTATTGAGAAAGAATGGTATATATAAAGCTATCGCGCCAATAATTGTACCTGCGTATGAATGTTGTTGTCGGTATGAATCTACTTGCTTTTCAATAATCTCTTTAGAATTAACTGCAAGAAACTCCAAATGATTTAAATCTTCCATAGCGATTCGTAAAGAATTTATAAGCTAATTATTTAGAATATGTTTAAAGGCTTTTCCTAAGCATTCAATTACATCCGTAATCAGCATGCTTTCCATGCTTTGATTTTGTAAAGCCTCATCAGCCGCCAATCCATGAATATATACACCAAGTTTTGCTGCGTTGAAAGGTTCATAGCCTTGTGTTAGAAACGAAGTGATAATGCCTGTAAGAGCATCTCCCGAACCACCTTTTGCAAGCCCTGCATTTCCCGTGTAATTTAAAAACGTTGCGCCTTTATAGGTTATAAGTGTTCTATGACCCTTTAATACAATTATAAGATTATATTCTTTTGCTTTTTTTACAGCAGTGTCCATTCTTTCTTTGGTGTCTTTATGATTGCCAAAAAGCCTGTCAAACTCTTTTGGATGTGGAGTAATAATTGTTCCTTTAGGAATCTTAGTCAATAAACTTTTATTAAGAGCTATTATATTTAAGGCATCCGCATCCAATACCAAGGGCTTGGTACATTTAGCAAGAACTCTGATAAGCATCTGTTCTGAATCTTTTCCTGTTCCGATACCAGGACCAACACCTACTGCTGAAAAACTATTTAAATCATTTTCCATATTTTCACGCATTATAAGCATAGCCTCAGGAATAGCTGTTTGTAAAATATTCCTTTCATCGCTTGGCACATCCAAAGTTAATAGACCACATCCGGCACGAAGACATGCTCGTGCAGCGATTACTGCTGCCCCCATACGTCCTTTGTTGCCAGCTATAATTAATGCATGCCCATAACTTCCTTTATTTGAATTGGCTTCTCTTGGCCTTATGATTAGTTTTACTAAGCTCTTTTTAAGTTTTTTCATCTTTAAAAGGTTTGTTTACCTGGTCGGCAGCTTTTTTAATATATTATCTAATATAATTTACTTATTTAAAAAATAATCAAGGCCTATTTTTACATACTCACTGGGAAACAAAAGCAAAATAATGACCAGTAATAAGCGGGGAAAAACATACTGCATATCCCACATGGGGCGTATGATCGAAAAAGCAAAACAAACCAATACCAAATCAAAGCCAAGAGCTATTAAAGCATAGTTTGTAAAAAGCCCAATAATTAATAGAAAACCACCTATTAATTCAATATAACTTGTAAAATAAGAAATTATAGTTACTAAGGGTTTATGAATATGAATGTGTTCTGCTTGTTCTAAAAAATTATTTACTACTCCGCTTATTTTTACTTTAAATATTTTATCATACCCCTGAAAGAAAAAAAGAATCCCCGTAAATAAACGAATGATACATTCTGCAATTTGTACTTTATACTCTAACATAATTTTTAATTTATTTATTGATGAGGCGTTTCAGCTAATTCCCACAGCCAACGTGCCATTTTTTCATTTACTGAAGCTGTTTGAATAACCATTAAATTGAATCCGTTTTTACTCATAAGCCAATCGATATGAAGAGTTCCGGTATTTGAGTCAAAAACATAAATTTTTTTAAAATGATGTTTACTGTTGACACCTGCCAAATAGCATACCTGTAATGATTTTTGCAACACTTCCATTATATTTTCTTGTGCATAATTTTCAGTGAACTTTAAGTGTCTAAGTGAGTATCGAAGCGTAGAGTTATAAAAAGCTTCTTCAAATTCATTTGGCATAAATTGATGTTGACTTGAAAGGGTAGGATGTGTTTTCATAGGATAAAAGTTATACGATGGACTTTAGTTGTTCAAATAATTCCCTTTGTTTATCCGTGAGTTTCTCCGGAATCTGGATATGTAAGTGAATATACAAATCCCCAAAAACGTTTGGTTTTTCATATACGGGCATCCCCTTTCCTTTAAGGCGAATAGTTTTATCGTTTTGAGTTCCTTCGGCAATTTTCACTTTAACTTGTCCGGATAAGGTATCTGCAATAATTTCCCCACCTAATATGGCAGTATATAAATCAATGTCAAATGTATTATGCAAATCATCTCCCTTGCGAATAAATTGAAAGTGCTGTTTAACTCGAATACGCACAAATAAATCGCCGCGGTTTTCGAGGGTACTGCCATTAGCTCCTTTACCTTTAATTCGCAATAATTGGTTGGTATATGCACCCGGTTTTGTAGTTATTTTTAGCTTTTCATTTTCTACTTGAATTATCCTGCTTGCACCTCGGTAAGCTTCTTCCAACGTAATTTCCATTTCCGTTTCATAATCGCCCCCTTTTCTATTTTGTTGGGATCTTCCTGCTCCACCTGTTCTTCCTGCGAAAAATTGCTCGAAGAAATCTGAAAAATCAGAAGGATCTCCTTCATAATATTGTTGCCCACCGGAAGCTCCTCCAAAAGGATTAGCTCCTTGTTGATTACCTTGCTTTTCATATTGCTGCCAATTTTCTCCTAATTCATCATACTTCTTTCTTTTTTCAGGATTACTCAATACTTCATTCGCTTCATTAGCAAGTTTAAATTTTTCTTCAGCTTCTTTACTGCCGGGATTTTTGTCAGGATGATATTTTACCGCTAATGCTCTATATGCTTTTTTAATTTCATCTTGCGAAGCTTTTTTATCTACTACTAATATTTTATAATAGTCCTTATAATCCATTAGTTAAATGATCCCGTTTTCGCAGTAGATGAATTATTTATAAGTTCAATCATTTTTTAATAATTAGTGAGGCGATTCATTAATTTTTCCGGCATTTATTTTCACTAATGTTTCAAAGATGAGCTTAATACTACTTTAAGGTCTTACATAATAAAATAAGAAAGTTACACTATTCACGTATTTTTTAAGATCAGTTTTTCAAACCCATAAAGCGTGAATAATACAACTTATTTAAAGAGTTATGTAACACTATCATCTTATAGCCTATCACCTTTGTCTCGCCATGAAAATTCATAATAAGTGTATTAAGATCTTCAATAGAATATTATAAAAAAGTTTACTTAATAATTTAAAAATGAAAGCAGAAAAAAAATTAGGTATCTGGATGGATCATGCAAGTGCTCATTTAATGGAATTTACATCTAATCCTATAGAGACAAAAACCATCAAATCAGAATTTACACATCAGGTAAAAGAATTTAGTTTAAGTAAAAGCGAAAACCTTATGCACAATAAAGAACAGCATGAGCAAGCAGATTACTACAAAAAATTAGGAGAGGTAATTAAAAATTATGAAGAGGTAATTCTCTTTGGGCCTACTGAAGCAAAAGTTGAGTTATATAATGTTTTACATACCAATCAACTTTTTTCAAAAATAAAAATTGAAGTAAAACAGGCGGATAAAATGACTGAAAATCAACAACACGCTTTTGTAAGAGAGTACTTTTCAAAATGACTATTGGCATTCAGGTAGTTTGGCTCTTTATTCTTGCTATACCCATTGCTTGTATGGCATGGACAGTTACGCATGAAGAGGTGTTTAGAGAGCCGAGAGAGTATTGTGTTAAACGAAGTCAGAAATGCAAAACATTATTAGAAAGAAAATGGTTTTATCTTTTTACTTGCGAGTATTGTTTTAGTCATTATGTAACAGTTTTGTTTCTTTTTTTAACCGACTATAAATTACTTATGGAGGATTGGAGAGGATATATCATAGCTGGGTTTTCATTAGTATGGATAGCCAATACTTATATGAGTTTATTTGGGTTCATTAGACAAGATATTTCGAAAGAAAAGATGGAAATAAAATGTATGGAAAAGAAATCCGAAACTTCATTAATCTCAGATAAAAAAGTTTAATGCAAATTTTAATACGTGAATGATGTAACTAATTTATATAGTTATACAACACCTGCCTCTTCAATCCTCCACACTTTTGCGTACAATAATTTACTCACCATTAAACCATAAATCATGAAAGCATTAGTTTATCACGGCCCCGGCAAAAAAGCGTGGGAAGAAAAACCAAAACCGGTTATAAAAGAAACAACAGATGCTGTTGTGAAAATTTTTAAAACCACTATATGCGGCACTGATTTGCATATTATGAAAGGTGACCTGCCCGCTGTTACTGATGGTCGAATTATTGGGCATGAGGGTGTTGGTATTGTGGAAGAGGTTGGTAGTTCAGTAAGTAGCTTTAAAAAAGGCGACCACGTTATCATCTCTTGTATAACCTCATGTGGCAAGTGCGAATATTGTAAAAAAGGAATGTACTCGCATTGTATCGATGGCGGATGGATATTGGGTAACTTAATTGACGGTTGTCAAGCAGAATACGTGAGGATACCACATGCCGATAACAGTTTATACCCCATTCCTGCTGGTGCTGATGAAGAAGCCTTAGTAATGCTAAGTGATATTCTGCCAACAGGTTTTGAGTGCGGTGTTTTAAACGGGCAAGTAAAACCCGGCGATACTATTGCTATTGTAGGGGCAGGCCCAATTGGTTTGGCGGCTTTATTAACTTCTCAGTTTTATACACCCGCCGAAATTATTGTAATCGACTTAGATGATAACCGTTTAGCGGTTGCAAAAACTTTTGGTGCAACGCATACTATTAATAGCAGTGATGGCAAAGCAGTTGAAGCAGTAATGAAAATTACCAATAACAAAGGAGTTGATACAGCTATTGAAGCCGTTGGTATGGCAGCAACATTTGCTATCTGCGAAGCCATTGTAACAGTTGGTGGTCATTTGGCTAACATTGGTGTACATGGTAAAAGTGTTACCCTGCATATGGAACGTCTTTGGTCGCAAAACATAACCATTACAACCCGTTTGGTCGATACAGTTACAACACCTATGTTATTTAAAACTGTTCAGTCAAAAAAAATAGAACCTAAAAAACTAATTACACATCATTTCAAATTAGATGAGATTGTAAAGGCTTATGATACGTTTGAAAATGCCGGACGAGAAAAAGCCCTGAAAGTGATCCTGACAAACGAGCAAGTATAAAAAATCATGGAAAATAAAGTTATACCAGATAGAAAGAAAAAGAGATTCGTAATGGGTATCGTAAGCGGAGTTGTTTTGTTAGCGCTTAGTGCTATTGGATTATATGCTACAAGTTGGTTGTTTCCTTCCATTGCCATGCAATATTTTGATCCGGCATTTGACACCGAATCCAGCAAGATAATTCTTTACTACCTGCATCCTTTCGTTATCAGTTTTGCGCTCGCCTGGTTTTGGGGCCGTTTTAAAGGAACCTTAACAGGTTCTTTTTTTACACGCGGTATTGAGTTCGGGTTGATCTACGTGCGCATTGCCACCATTCCTATGCTGTGGCTTATTTACAGTTCTATGCATGTATCGTTGCCAATGGTAGGTACATGGCTTATACTTGCTTTGGCACAGGGCCTAATCTCCGGATTGATTTTTGAAAAAATGGATCCATAACCAAATTAAATCTTAAAGAATATGAAATCCATAAAATATATTTTACTGTTTGCGGTTAACCTGCTGTTTACAAATGCAACAACATTAACTTCGGTTAAAAATACCTATACCTTATCGGCTGACTATGCAATAACCATTAATGGCACGTCTAATCTCCATAATTGGGATGAGAAAGTAAAAACTGTAACAGGCAATAGTGTTGTAAATTTTATAGATGAAACAAGCTTTGATTTAGAGTCCATCAATATAAAAATGGAAGTGCATTCCATTAAAAGTGATATGGGTGGTATCATGAACAGCAATACGTATAAAGCACTTAAAGCAGATGCAAACCCACAAATAATTTTCACGCTTACAACTCCCATAAAATCTATTCAAACCAAATCAGCCGAAAAAACAATTTCCGCAAAAGGCAGCCTTACTATTGCGGGTGTTACTAAAGCGGTTGATATGCAAGTGAAAATATCTATGCCCGAACATGGTAAATTAATTTTTGAAGGCTCTCAAACTATTCAAATGACGGATTACGGGATTAAACCACCGGTTGCATTGTTCGGCACTCTAAAAACAGGTGATACCATCACCATCAACTTCAAAACAAATTTCCTAATCAATAATTAAACTAAACTTTACATGAAAAAATCAAGTAAACTATTTAAGCAAATAGTAGTAGCAAGTGCTGTAACCTTTAGTTTTTCTGCCTTAGCGCAGTTGGCGCCCATGCAATATTTTCGGCCTAATAATCAAAAAGGCATAAATGTGTTCGAGACCACTAAAAATGACACTTCCGTTTTTACCGGCATCAAAGTAAGAGTTGGGGGTAATTTTACGCAAGATTTTCAAGCTCTAAATCATCAAAATAATGCAATACCTGTAATGGTAGCCGGTGTAAATAGTAATCAATTGGCATCGCTTAAGCCGGGTTTTAATTTAGCAATGGCTAACTTAAATATTGATGCTCAATTGGCTGATGGTATCCGTATGAATATGACTATGTATTTATCTACCAGGCATCATCAGGAAACATGGGTAAAAGGCGGTTATGTGCAAATAGATAAATTATCGTTTCTTAAAAGTGATGTCATTGATAAAATAATGCAAAATTTTACGATTAAAGCCGGCGATTATGAAGTTGATTATGGTGACCAGCATTTTCGCAGAAGCGATGGTGGCAACGCCATTTACAACCCTTTTGTAGAGAATTATATTATGGATGAATTTGCCACAGAAATTGGCGGAGAGGTTTACTTTCATCCTAAATGCGGCATCATTGCCATGGCCGGCGTAACCAACGGACAACTTAACCCGACAGTTATAGCGCCGACTCAAATTGATTCGGCAACACATAAAGTAAACAGATACGCTCCTGCATTTCATGGTAAACTTGGTTACGATAAAAAATTTAAAAACGATTTTAGATTCAGAATCACAGGTTCATTTTATATAGACAATAGTGCTTCAAGTAACACCTTGTTTTTTGGTGACAGAACAGGTTCGCATTATTTCTTTGTAATGGAAAATACGGCAGCCACTTCTGATGCCAATGCCTGGTCCGGCAGATACAACCCGCAGTTTAGCGAACAAGTGCGCACATTTATGATTAATCCATTTATAAAATTTAAGGGCTTAGAATTTTTTGGAACCTATGAAATGGCTCAGGGAAGAACTATCACCGAACCAAAAATGCGAAATGTAACACAATATGCTGCCGATTTGATTTACCGATTCCCAAGAGAGAAAGAAACCTTTTGGGTTGGGGTACGTTATAATTCGGTAACAACCACACTTCCTCTTAATCCGGCTAATGTAACCATTACTCGTATGGTAGGTTCGGTGGGTTGGTTTGTTACCAAAAATATTATGATGAAGGCAGAATATGTTAATCAGCAGTATCAAAACTTTGCTCCAACAGATATTCGTTCAGGCGGCAAATTTAATGGTGTTATGATTGAAGCTTCACTGGCATTTTAAAACTAAACAATAAATGTATCTAAGTGTTAAACTAACAGCAGGTTCGAGTTGCCTAGTTCTTCAATAGGGCTACGTTTTCTTATCTTTAATTGTTTGTAATGAGAAGGTGAAAGCCCAGTAATTTTTTTAAATTGGTTAGATAAGTGTGCTACGCTGCTGTAATGCAGTTTGTAGGAAATTTCCGTAAGATTAATTTCATCGTATAACAACAATTCTTTTGCACGCTCTATTTTATGAATAATAATAAATTGCTGGATGGTAATGCCTTTTACCTCCGAGAAGAGGTTAGATAGGTAAGTATAATCATATTGCAGTTTCTCACTAATGAAATCGGAAAAGTTCGTTTTAGGCAATTCATCTGTATAATGAACCATTTCTGTAATTACATTTTTTATTTTCTCAATAAGCACTGCCCGCTTATCACACATTAATTCGAGCCCTGAAATGCTTAGCGCTACTTTTAGTTTCTCTATCTGTTCGGCAGAAATGGTTTCCATAATTTCAACTTCGCCTAAATCAACCATAATGAAATGTAAGCCAAGCCTTGTTAACTCTTCTTTGACCACCATTTTACAGCGGTTGCTTACCATATATTTAATGTATAATTTCAAAATAGAGGTTTATTTAGGAAAAACATCAATAGAATTTAACAAATATAAGAAGCAAGTAAGGCCATTAAATTGATAAAAGAGTTACATGCTTCACACATTGAAACTATGTTCGAGATATAATCAACTCAACAGGCATAGTTTTAGGTTACATGTCTTGTATGTAAAATTTATGCCAGCAGATTTACGTTGTTTTAAGAGGAATAATGCGTGATTTGATTAATAAGGATAGGTAGTGCGCATAGAATTTCCCTTTACGGGATTAACAGTTTTGGATTGTAATATAAATATGGTAAACGTTTTATTGAATATTTTGATATTATTTCCAATATACGTGTGCCTTCTTTTATTCGATTTTTAGCTTCTGCTTTGAAAAAAGCATCCTTCAGGCTCTCGAGGGTTGTAAAGTCCGTGAAATATGTAAGACTGCTTAAGAATTGTATAACATATTATGGGTCACAAACAAGCAACTTTGTAATGTACTAATATAAATCTTAAAACCTAAAAAATGTCAACTACAACTGAACAAACTAAACCAGAAGCGAAAAAAGTAACTCCTGAAGAAAACAAAAAAACGATTGAGAATCACAGTTTCCATTGATTTAATTTTATTCACTTCTGTAGGATCTAAATGAATAGCGACGTCATTTTCCTCGGGTTCTTGCACAATTTTTATACATTCAACTATATGATTCACCTGTTCTTTTGTGAATCCTTCATTTTCTTGAAGAGATAAAAGTTTATTAGCGATATCATATAGTGACAATTCTGGTTCAGTTTCTTTTAAATAAAGAGATATAGCTTCTGGGTCGCTGAATGAATAATTACGGTTTTTGCGCCAGTCATTATATTTTGGATCGTCTGATAGTAGGTGTTCTAGGTTCCAAGCAGCATGCCTTTTTGCTCCAAATGTGAATAACCATGGAAATAGGTCTTCATTTAGTTCGTTTTTTTTCATTGTGTTTGTTTTATCTATGTAGATGTTATTTAAGCAAGTATAACAGAACCAATATTCAGTATGACGTGTTTTTCCTGCGATGATGTGTGGTATTTCCAATCTAACAGAATATTTTTCTTGAAATAAGTATAATATAAGGGCAGTTTTTTCAGTTACTGTATTATAGTTCGTCGTTGTAATGATCGATACTTTCTTTATATTATTGGAAAAAGAAAGTGTTATATTTATGAGGGGTATTAAACTAATATAAAACTTAAATCATGCACAGGCTTCAAACACAATTAATCCATTTCCGTTTCAATTCAATACATATGCGCAATTCATTTAATGTTATATGGTATAAATTAGATGAAGTTGGAAGATATGGGATGTGTTTTAGTCTCGAAGAACTTAATCTTTTGACGAACTATATTACAAATACTCCACTCAATTTTAGCAATATAACTCCTCTTGTTTGTGATGAAGGTAAAACGCCCACCTGTACATTTATAATGCCCATGCGAAATAGGCGACAACCGGATAATTTAATATTAAAAAGGCAACCTCAAATGCCTAATCGTCCAGGAATGCTTACTAAGTGTATGGATGTTCAGTTGTTAACTGCAAACGGAACATTAAACCATAACTATAATTTAGATTTTAATATTATTGGTGAAATAATAAGATAGATCATCGTTTTTTAAGACAGTAACTATTTATTTTCAGTAAATTTTAATTAAGTCATTCTATGGAAAATATCATTGAAGAAGAAGAATTTAAAGAATTAAATCTGGATTTTTTATATAAAGACAGGGTTACCAGTAGTTATTTTAAAAAATATACCGATCTCATAGCAAATAGATTACGAAATGATTTTATCGATCAAATAAAACCATATAATATTACTATACTTTTGTCTTTTTCTCCTGGCGCAGTTATATCAAATTTTATTTTCCCAATAAATCAAAAGCCAACTACTGGTCATATAATTATTATTGATAAACATATAATTGACTACTGCGGTTTTAATGTTGAAGAATCTGCTGCTGCAATTCTTCACGAATTTGGGCATATCTTTAACAATCCAGTTAACCAAAAAGAAAAAGAATTTTATGCTGATTATTTTGCAAAAAAATTAGGTTTTGGCCCCTCTCTTGCAAGTAGTCTAATTAAGTTTCTTGAAAAAGAACTTCCGTTTATTACGAAAGAAAATGAGGAAGAAATAAAACAAAGAATAGAAGCCTTAAATAATAAGAATCAATCCCCATTGATTGGTTCTTCGAAAAATCTAACAGCTTAAAATTTAAAGAATGATTATCAATAGAGATTTTTATAAAAAGAAATTTTATAAAAAACCGTTAAGTTTTCCTTGCCCATCTTGTATCAACGGTCACGTTACATTTAAAGATGAAAATATTAGGATCGATTCAACAGTAATCGAGAGAAAAACACGCAATAGCTTTTTGTCTTTTAATAGTGGTGATGTATATAGAATGGCTGCTGTATCATTCTGTAGTTTATGTGAAGATCCACTTTCTGTTATTGGTACGGCCAAGTATTATGATAATAGTAGTTCTCCTGTATCTTCTGACTATTTAGGCGGTAAGAAATATTTAGGATTTACCCCTTTGTTTTTTCATCCACCATTAAATATATTTCCTGTTTCTGATTATTGCCCGAAAGAGATACAAAAAACCATTTTACTGGCCTTTTCACATTATTGGAATGACACATCCGCTTCTGCTAATAGTATAAGAACTGCAGTTGAATTAATCTTAAATGAACAAAAGATAGAAAAAGGAGATAAAGAAAATAAATTAAAACTTCATGCACGCATAGAGTTGTATAAAAAGAAAAACAAAGAATTAGGTACTCGCTTAATGGCTGTAAAATGGATAGGTAATGAAGGCAGCCATGAAGGAATTTTGAGTGCCGATAATATTCTTGATGGATTTGAAATTCTCTATTCTGTGATTCATGAATTATATGATCTTCCTAATCAAAATTTAAGAATAAATGAATTAGCCGATAAGATTAATGAAAATAAAGGTATTTCAAAGTCCGAATAATTAAACTGTTCTTTTTATGGTTGCTCATTATTATCTTTTGTGGGTCGTACATTATTAGTTAATAGTACAGCGCTTAATTCAGTAGAAATTAATTGATATTTATTTCTGTCATTATGAAAAACCCTAAAAATAGTTAGTTTAGTCAACCCTATAAGACTTTGCAATAGTTTTTCATTATTATAAATACCTTCAAATAAATTTTCAAATAGTTTTCTAATAAGTTCTTTTTTATCCTTTTCAGAAATGTTTTCAGTCAAAATACTTTCTATCAACTTAATCATTGGAAATAAATTTTGAGAATTACCAGATCGATTAATGGAGAAATTTTGAAGAATATTTTCTTGTTTAACTTCTTTTTTTATTAGTATTTGTGCATTCTAACTAATAGAATTTTTTTATTTTTGGATATTGCGCATTCGGCTTCATAGTTAACCCAAGGATGATTATGGGTGTTTTGTCCGATAAGAAAAATCACAGCGCTAGCACCTTGTATCATTGATAAAATTTCTTCTCTAATTGCTTTCTCTCCTTTTACTCTATAATCGCCTCTTTCAAATGTGATTTGAATATTTTCTCCTAATAATTTATTAGCCCCCCATTTTTTTAATGTGTCTCGAGATTTTTTATCTTCGTAAACGTAACTTATAAATATTGATTTTGACATTTAAATAAAATTATCTACCTACTTTTATAGCTGCCTCTTCAATCCATTTTTGTATATTTTCACGGCCATTATCGTCTATCCAATCGTATGTGGAGTAAAGTGTGTCCAAACACACTTCTTTTTCATCGATTGAATCATACATTGTGCTTAAAGGGTTAATGCCTTTATAATCAGTTTCTTTCTCGAAATTTTTTTGTTGGTGTATACGAATTCCAACTATTCCCCTTTTTTCCCTATAAGCTTTTTGAATTTCATACCTCACCCATTTTCTTGAATTAGTTTCCGCACCAATACATAAAACTAAGACGGATGTTCCTTCCATTTGTTTATTAATCCAATCTATAATTTTCTGGTCACCACTGTGTTTAATTTTTTCCCATTCTGCTTTATCTAAAAAAGGTTGCGCATCTTCTTTTCCAAAAACCCCACTGTTTCTGATTTGTGAAACGCGAATTATATCGCGCTTATGATGAAAACTAAAATATACGCGCCTTACCATTTTTATTTAATAAAATGATTATTAAAGTATTTTACAGCTTGTTTATCGCTATGACTTACACTACCACCAACAACTCCGCCAATTATCGCCCCAAAAATCATCCCTAAAGGTCCACCTATCATTCCAATAACAGTACCTCCTCCGATTCCTGGAATAGGCGCCACATCTTTACTTGATTCGGCATAAACCAAATTCGTGTCAGTATAACTATTATTTTTACAATGTGGACAATTTATATTAAAGTGCCTGCCCCAAATATTAGCAAGTCCCTGACGGGTTCTTACTTTAGCGGAGAGGTAAACTTTGCGGTCGCAATTATTGCAGCTACAGTATATTTTCATTTTTTTAATAATCCGTTAAGTGTTTCGAAAAAGCCAGTAACATTATTATTGTTTTTGCCCCAATCAATTATTTGAATGCCAACAGTAGCTTGTGATGAGACCTCTACGCTTGTTGTAGAGGCGTTTATTTTGGTAATTACTATTTTAAATTTTTCGCCAAAGGAGAGTAAGGACCAACCCACTTCAAAAAGAATGAGCCCCTCCGAAATATTTTCTTTGGTAATTTTAAATTTCATTTGCTCTGTTGCTTCAAAGCAATTGATGTAAACTTTATCGTAGCTGTAATTATATTCCTTTCTCATTTTCGTCTGTTCTATTTTCCTGCTTCTTTAGCCGCAGATTCTATCCATTTACCCAGTGACATAGCTTTTATAGATCTTGATTTCGTTTTGAGATTTCCCATAGCTAAGCCACATAGCATTTAATTTTCTCGGCATAAGCTCATTAATTTGATGGCTTCTTGAAACAATATTTCCTTCTGTATTTGTGTCTAATCCAATTAATCCGTATTCATAAAATCTTGGAAATATGGTTTTATTAAGCTCTAAAAAACGATTTTCTGCTAATTGACGCTCTTTATTAGCGGGTAAAGAGTTATCCGTCCAAAGTTCTTTTCTAAATGCAAAGTGATGTTCTCTTTTGAAATATCGGTCACTAAAATCTATTCCATGAAAAGGATCTAATGCTGGTTCTGGTCTCTCGAGTCTTATTCTGGTTCTTTTTGTTTTGTTTTCTCTTTCTTGAGCTCCTACTTCATTAACCAGTTTTTCGTACTGCGAAATATTTTTATCGTCTAAAGGATAAGAATCTAAGTATAACATATTAAACCAATTGAGCAGCTTTGCACATTCTTCTTGATTTTCAGTTTTAAAACTCATTTCTATGTTCGTCTCTAATCCACTCGGTGTTAGGTTTGCTGACCCTATAAAGGCAATAAATTTTTCCCCGGTTTTTATTAAATAAACTTTGGGGTGAAAATTTTGAGCATGATTTTTGTAAATGGCTGCTTTGAAATTTGAGTTATTTTGTTTCGATTGTAATATTCTTAATAAAGTTGGAGGCGTAGGTAAATCAATCCCCACTAAATAATTTTGTTTGCACTCAATTGGGATTTTTTCACTTATAACTTCAAACGCATCTTCTTTCATTAAAGCAACAGCAACCCAAATCTCAGTAGCTTGAGAAAGAGTTGCTCCTAAATCATCTATAAGTTTTTCTACTATCAATTTTTTGTTCTAATTAAAAATTCTTCCCAAGTTTCAGCTGATAATCCATCAATAATACTCTCAACAAATTCAACTCCTTCTGAAGTCAATTCTCCAACCTTTTGAAAAGGCCCCCAAGATTCAAACTTCATTAACTTGGCATTCACTAAAAATGTATTGTCGTAAACAACTTTATAATTGTTACCAGCAGCATCTTTTTCATGAAAATATGTTTTATCCATCGGAATATTATGTGAGTCCTCTGAGTGGGTTATCATCGCACCTATAAAATTCCTTGTGTCATGATTTTCATAGAATATTATAAAATGCTTGCCAGCATTTTTACCTCTTTTCGTAGCTTTTAAAATATCTCCTCTATTTGCCATGCTTAAATATACTAAAATCTACTTTTAACATTGGTATGACGACAAGTATCAAGACTCCTTTTTTCGTAGACATTTCGTAGGCGTTTTTGTGCGGAAGGATACGCAGGAGTGCAGAAAAAGGCGGTTTTTTGGGTCTATAAACGAAAAAAGCCCTTAATAATCAATATTAAAGGCTTTTTCTTACTTTTTTTGCGGTCCGGACGGGACTCGAACCCGCGACCTCCGCCGTGACAGGGCGGCATTCTAACCAGCTGAACTACCGGACCAACCTATTAAGGAGGCGCAAATGTACAAAAATTTCTTTTCCCAACAAATTTAACCCCTACTTTATTTATTTTTAGGCTTTATTTGTAGTTCTATTTTTGGCACAAAGCGTTAACATATCTAAAAAATCAAGCTCCTTAAAACGCCTTGTTTTATGGTTAAACTATTTTGCAGTAATAGCCCTACTGTTATCGTTTACAGCTAAATATATTAGCCCACAAACGTTTTGGCCTTTGGCCTTTTTTGGTATATCATATCCTATTTTATTGCTGCTAAACATCTTATTTATTGTTTTATGGAGCATTCAGATGCGTTGGTGGGCGTTATTATCGGGGTTTGCCATTATTGCCACGCTACCTAATTTGCTAAGTATTGTACATGTAAACCTGGGTAAAAAATCAAGCAGTAATAACGATATTAAGGTGATGGATTTTAACTGCATGTTGTTCGATTTGTACAATTGGTCGCATAACAAGCAATCGCGCAAAATAATTTTTGAAATGCTGCAAAGCGAATCGCCTGATATACTTTGCTTGCAAGAGTTTTATACATCCGAGCAACCTAAAGATTTTCATAATGCGGATACATTGGTTTCTTTTTTAAGAACCAAAAATATTCATGCTGAATATACTACTACCCTACGTGAGTTTGACCATTGGGGCATTGCCACACTTACCAAATATCCCATGGTGCGCAAAGGCAAAATTGTTTTCGATACAAAATCAAACAACATTTGCATTTATACCGATGTAATTATAAATAAAGACACTGTGCGCATTTATAACACACATTTAGCCTCTATTAGTTTCGGAAAAAAAGAGTACAAATTTATTGATGGGTTGAATAATAGCGAGTATAACGATTCTAACTTGGTTGAATCTAAAAACATAATTAAGCGATTAAAAAATGGCTTTTTAAAACGTGCTGAAGAAGCCGGAATGGTTGCCGCACATATGAAAACCTGTCGTTATAAAATAATTTTATGTGGCGACTTTAATGATACACCTTCGTCTTTTTCCTATCATTTACTTAGTGAAAATTTAAAAGACGCTTTTAAAGAAGCTGGCAACGGTATTGGCAAAAGCTATAACGGCAACTTGCCCCTTTTACGAATAGATTATATTTTGCATAGCTCCGATTTTGAATGTAACGACTACAAACGTATGGCCGAAAGTTTAACAGATCATTATCCCATTTGTTGTTATTTACATTTGAAGAATAAATAAATTTATACCCTGATGTTTTCTGATAAACTAAACAACTTAAACCCCGAAGATTATTACATAAGTGATGAGGGTTTTGTTGTGTTCACCGAAAAATATCATTTAAAACGTGGCTATTGTTGCAAAAGCGGCTGTCGTCATTGCCCTTATGGGTACAACAAAAAAACAGGCTTATTTGATAAAAAAGAACCTAAATAATATGACAACACAAGAATTTCAAAAAACAGTTTTAGCCGGTATTCCTGTAGAGTTGCCTGCACCAAAAGAGTTTGATAAAACATTAAACCACGCCCCTAAGCGAAAAGATATTTTAAACGAGGCTGAAAAAAAATTAGCGCTAAGAAATGCGCTACGTTATTTCGATAAAAAACACCATGCAGTTTTAGCCAAAGAGTTTGCTGAAGAGTTAAAAATTTACGGACGAATTTATATGTATCGTTTTCGTCCTGATTATAAAATTTATGCGCGCCCAATAAATGATTATCCACATCAATCTAAACAAGCTGCAGCTATTATGCACATGCTCAGCAACAATTTAGATTATGCTGTCGCACAACATCCGCACGAATTAATTACGTATGGCGGTAATGGTGCTGTGTTTCAAAACTGGGCACAGTATTTATTAACCATGCAATATTTAGCCACCATTACCGACGAGCAAACGCTTACTCTGTATAGTGGACATCCAATGGGCATTTTTCCATCACATAAAGATGCGCCGCGTGTTGTAATTACAAACGGTATGATGATACCAAATTACAGTAAGCCCGATGATTGGGAAAAATTCAATGCGCTTGGTGTAACTCAATACGGACAAATGACGGCGGGGTCATTCATGTATATTGGTCCGCAAGGCATTGTGCATGGTACAACTATTACGGTGATGAATGCCGCTCGCAAAATTTCTAAAAACGAAGAAGACCGTAAAGGAAAACTTTTTGTTACCTGTGGTCTTGGCGGTATGAGTGGCGCGCAACCTAAAGCAGCAAAAATTGCAGGCTTAGTTTCTGTTACGGCAGAGATAAACCCAAAGGCTGCCAAAACAAGACACATCCAAGGCTGGGTTGATGAACTACACGAAAATTTAGATGAGCTAATTACACGCATTAAAAAAGCGGTAGCAGCTAAAGAAGCTGTATCACTTGCCTACCAAGGTAATGTGGTTGATTTGTGGGAACGTTTGGTAAAAGAAAATATTAAAGTTGATATTGGGTCTGACCAAACATCGCTGCACAACCCTTGGGCAGGAGGTTATTATCCTGCTGGTTTTTCATTAGAAGAATCGAATAAAATGATGGCAGAAAATCCAGCTCAGTTTAAAAAAGAAGTTCAAAAAACTTTAGTGCGTCATGCAAATGCAGTAAACACATTAGCAGCTAAAGACATGTATTTTTTTGATTATGGTAATGCCTTTTTATTAGAAGCATCGCGTGCGGGAGCGGATATTGTAAATGCAGACGGCACTTTTAAATACAAATCTTATGTACAGGATATTTTAGGCCCAATGTGTTTCGATTATGGTTTTGGTCCGTTTAGATGGGTTTGTACCAGTGCCGATGCAAACGATTTGAAAAAGACAGATGAAATTGCTTTGCAAGTTTTGCAAGACATGTACAAAACTGCACCCGATGAAATTAAACAACAACTAAGCGATAACATCGCCTGGATAAAAGATGCCATGCAAAATAACTTGGTAGTAGGTTCGCAAGCACGCATTTTATATGCAGATAGCGAAGCTCGTATACGCATTGCAGAAGCAATGAACAAAGCCATTGCAGAAAATAAAATTTCAGCATCCGTTGTTTTAGGACGTGATCATCATGATGTAAGTGGTACCGATTCTCCTTATCGCGAAACAAGCAATATTTATGATGGCTCACAATTTACAGCCGATATGGCCGTACAAAACTTTGTAGGCGATGCCTTTAGAGGTGCCACCTGGATTAGTTTACACAATGGTGGAGGTGTTGGTTGGGGCGAGGTTATGAATGGTGGTTTTGGTTTGGTGCTTGATGGAAGTGCAGATGCCGACCGCCGTTTAAAACAAATGTTGTTTTGGGATGTAAATAATGGCATTGCACGCCGTAGTTGGGCACGTAACAAGGAAGCTTTATTTGCTATTAAACGCGAAATGAATAGAACGCCTAATTTAAAAGTTACCATACCAAACTTGGTAGATGATAATTTGTTGGAAGGATTGATTTAAAAATGAAGCCAAATAAGGAGCTTATAAAAAACACCAATTTTTCTGTTGATAAAACAGACAGAGAAGAATTTGAAAACTGCGAGTTTATTAATTGTATTTTTACCAGTTTAAAAAATTTAGAGTTTACTGAATGTGTTTTTAAAAACTGTAACCTAAGCAACGCCGATTTTAAAAGCTGCAAATTGCAAGATGTTACTTTTAGCGACTGTAAATTGTTGGGTGTCAATTTTTCGCAAACTAAAGATTTTGGTTTTTGCGTTTTGTTTGATAGTTGTTTAATGGATTATGCTTCGTTCGATAGAAAACGTATGAATAAAAGCATATTTAAAAACTGTAAAATGCACGGAGTAAATTTTACGCAAGCCGACTTATCAAAAGCGGCACTTATAAATTGCGATTTATATGAAGCTTTGTTTGCCAACACTAACCTATCTGGTATGGATTTCACTACATCAAAAAACTTTTTAGTAGACCCTGAGCTAAACAATATTAAAAAAGCAAAGTTTTTGTCGCAAGACTTACATGCACTTTTATACCGACACGATATTGTGATTTTGTAAGTTTATTTTACTTTACAGTAAACATAATAGGTAAACAGTTTTTTCTTTTCGTTTTCTGTTTTCACCTCAACAAAATAAGTAGGAGTTGTTTTGTTTATTACTATATCGTAGTTTTCTAATTTGGTACGGGTTTTCATAAAAATAGAGTTTCTAATTCTTATCGCCTTGGTTTTAAAATCGAAACTCCACACACCACTAACTTCTTCATTTTGTTCTTTGCGAAAAGAAGTAAAGGTGTTGTTGTACGCAAAATTATAGGTTACATACCGTGCATCGGTAGTTGAAACCACTTGTGTATCTCCGGTTGTAGTAACCACTTTACAAAGCACCCAGTTGCCGTTGTATTGCGTGGCTTGTGCTTGTATCAAATTAAAAGATAAAACACATACTAAAATAATAATGGCTTTTTTCATATTGTTGTTTGTTTAATTTATATAATGTCTTTTACTAAAATATCTCCTTTATTATCCTTTATCACCTGATCAAAATCATTCATTACTTTATGTATGTTATCTAATTCTGTGGCAGAATGTATAGGCAACTCGTTTACTCCCTTAGTGTCTAATTTATCTAAAATATATTCTACCGTTAAACTACCATCAGAAACACCGGGTTGATAAGCCACCTCTTTTTCTTTATCAGTTTTTACCTCCATAAATATTTTGGTTTCGGTAAAATCAAAAATAATTAAACGTGCCAAACGCACCGGCATATCAAGTTTTTCGGCTATTTGGTTAGATGTAAGCGGGGGCTTTCCATCAATAAAATTTCTTACCACTAAATTTGCAATCAATAAAGAAATTACTCTTCTGTAGCGTGTGCTAATGTTTATTATATCTGTTTCTAATTCGTAATGATCTACGTTTTGGTTGGCAAATGAAAGTTCGGCACAAAACAAAACAATAAACCAACTGTATTGTATCCATATTAAAAATAAAGGCAGAGCAGCAAAACTTCCGTAAACAGCATCGTACTTTGCCACGCCAATTTGAAATTTAATATAAGCCCACTGCAATAAATCAAATGCAATAGCAGCTACAATGCCTGCCCACATAGCCGATTTAAATTTTACACGTGTGTTTGGCAGCACTACGTATATAAAAGTAAACATCCCTGACAGCAATAAAAGGGATGTAATTTTTAAAACAACCTTAAATATAAAACTAAGGTGGCCAAGCCATGCTAATTCTTCTATATTCGTAACCTCGGTACTTAAAAAAATACTTACTCCGCTCGATGCAAAAAGTAAAATAGGCGCAAACAAGGTAATAGCAATGTAATCGGTTATGCGCCTAATAAAGGTTCTACCTTTTTTTATTTCCCATATTTCATTAAACGAATTTTCTATACTGCTTAACAAACTTAATACCGTATATATCAACAAAACAATGCCCACACCTGCAATAATGCCGCCTTGTGTAGTTTGCAATAATTTATCGGCATACTGAAAAGCCTGTGTGAGCACATCGGCATGCTGCGAAAAATCATGTAATAAATAGGCTTCTAATCTTTGTTGTAAATTAAATCCTTTTGAAATTGCAAATAGTATAGCCAAAAACGGAACAATAGAAAACAGCATATAATAAGTAAGTGCCGATGCTTTTACCAAGCATTTTTTTTCGTTAAACCCTTTAACAGCCAGTGTAATTATGCGTAATTGTTTTATTAAAACACCTTGTCTTTTATCAAGCTTATTAAGGCGTATACGCCACATTTTGTCGCCTATAAAATTTACAATTTTTTGTATGCCCGAAAATAATTTAAACATAATGTGTCAAATTTAACATCATTTTCGTAATAAATCTTTCCGTCATTCATTTAGGTATATTAAAAGAAAATATTTCTTTATCAAAAAATGAAGAAGAAATTTTTATCTCCCTCTTTCCATATTCTGCCGTAACTTTGGGCAGAATGCTTCTATATAAATTTATACAAAAAAGAGCCTGGTACTTAGTAAGTATCATTTACACCATTGTTGTTTTATGTTACAGCAGCACACCTGTTTTTTGGGACATGTATGCGCAAGTAAAAACCGCACATTATTTTTTAGACACACATTTTAATGATTTATTTCCTAATGAAAATGGGTTTATCGATAATGGCTACTTCCCTATTTACACGTTATACTTAGCCGTACTATTTAAATTTTTAGGGTTTAAATTATGGGTGGCACATGCATCTGTTATTCCTTTTCTAATTGGACTTTTATATCAGTTACAACTTTTTTGCAAGCGATTTTTATCTCCCGAAAAAACATTATTTGTTTTATTGCTAACACTCATACACCCTGCTATTGAGGCGCAAAGCATTTATTTTAGCGGCGAAATTTGTTTTGTGTTTTTAAGTGTATATATGCTAAATGCCATACAAGATGTGCGAGCGTCTCGCATAGCATTGTCATCAACATTATTGTGTCTGCTTAATTTCAGAGCATTGCCCTTTGTAGTTTTAGTGTGGGTTTATTTTACGTTTATAAAAAAACAAAAAAGTGCCTGGTATTTGTGTCTATCTGTTTTACTATCTATTGTATGGCTGTTTATCCATTTTCGTATAAGCGGTTGGTTTTTTACAAACCCAGAAAACATAGGGCAAAGAACCTTATTAGATTTCAGTGGTATGCTAAAAAATCTTTTTTGGTGCATGGTTAAACTCACCGATTTTGCTAACATAATTGCTTTGGTTTTTATAGCGCTATTTTGTTTTAACCACAAAAAAATCAGTGAACCAATTGTGTTTGTTTTATTAACTGCCATTAGCATTTTTATTTTCTCGGTACCTCTATCAAACCCCATAAACAATCGTTATTTTTTACTATTGTATGTATTGGCAGTTCCGGCTTTTATTTTTTCTATCTCAACTTACGACATAAAAAAAATAGCTATTTTTTCAGTTGTATTCGTTTTGTTTTTGGTGCAAAGCAGCAAACTTATAAAACCAAATAAATACGGTAATGCTTGGGATTGCACTTTAGAGAGTCTTGCTTATTTTGATGTACGAAAAGATCTTGATAAGTATGTTTTAGAAAATAACATTACTCCAAAAGATGTGGCAGGGGGCTTTCAGGTTTATTTTAACGATGCCTATTATTTAATGAACGATTCAACCAAAGAATATAACTTATTAAGCGATACCGAAATGAACACCAACTTATATATTGCCGATAGCAATATTTGCAACAATTATAACCCACAACGTAAAACCTATTTAGAGCGAAATTATACATTGGTAAAGGAGTTTGTAAAGGGAGTCATTTACATTCGCCTTTATGAGAAAAAACAAACTCCATACTAAAAGCTCTATTTGTGCGTTGTTAGTTAAATTTTATTAAATTTACCCGAATGTTTTTTTTGAGAAAAAATCTTTTAATTGGTTTATTGCTTTGTAGTAGCGTTGCGTTGGCACAAGTTGCCAAATATAGCAACGAGTTTTTAGCCATTGGTGTTAGTGCGCGTTCGCTGGCTATGGGCGGGGCAAGCATTGTAACTACAAACGATGTAACAGCAGGATATTTTAACCCGGCAAACTTGCTAAAAATTAAACCGAAATTTCAGTTGGCTTTAATGCATGCCGAATATTATGCCGGTATTTCTAAATACGATTACGGTGCTTTTTCAACCCGAATTGATAGCAATAGTGTAGCCTCTGTAAGTGTTATTCGTTTTGGTACTGATAACATCCCCAATACATTAAACCTGGTAGATGCCAACGGAAATGTAAACTATAATCAAATAAGCAGTTTTGCGGTAACCAACTTTGCTGCTCTACTTTCATACGCCCGTAAAATTCCGAAACTAAAGGGAGTTAATATTGGCGCTACGGCAAAAATTGTTCGCAATAAATTAGGTCCTTTTGGTGGTTCTTGGGGTTTTGGTTTTGATGTGGGTGCATCATACTCTTACAAAAAATGGAATTTTGCCGCCGTAGGGCGCGATATTACGGGCACTTTTAACGCTTATACTTACAATTTAACTAGCTCACAACAACAAGTGTTTGCGGCTACAGGTAACTCTATCCCTTCAAACTCATTAGAGGTAACGCTACCCCGATTAATTTTAGGCGCATCGCGCACTTTTACCGTATTAAAAAATAAATTAACCATTACGCCTGAAATAAATTTAACCACCACTTTTGATGGGCAACGTAATGTATTAATTGCAACAAGAGCTTTTAGTACCGACCCTGTTATGGGTTTAGAGGTTGGTTACCTGGGTATGATTTATTTACGCGCCGGTGTAAACAACATACAAAAAGCTACTGATGTTTCGGGCAAAACACAAACCATCGTATCTCCGAGTGTTGGAGTTGGACTTAGGTACAAAATTTTTTATTTGGATTATGCGCTTACTTACTTTGGTGGCGGCGACAACGGCATTGGTTTATACAGTAATATTTTCTCGCTAAAAATAGATATAGCTAACCTACACCTTCCTAAACCAAAAGCATAAAATTAAAATGACGCGTATACGCATTACATATACCGTTTTGTTTGTACTGATGGTATTTGGTGTTTTTTCGCAAACAGCTAATTTTAATAATGGTTGGATTACCCCAGGGCAAAAATATTTTAAAATAAAAGTTGCCGTTGATGGCTTATACAAATTAGATTCAGCTTCGTTAGCTGCTGCCGGTGTGCCCATAGGAACTATTGATCCACACCACATTCAGCTTTTTCAAAAAGGAAAAGAGCTTTATCCATACATAGCTGGTGAAGCAGATGATACACTTAATGCACGCGACTATATTTTATTTTACGCTGAAAAAAACAAAGGCATAGACGATTCTGATTTATATTCTATATATCCAAGTGCCCCCTTTTTAACCAATCCATACTATAGTGTAATTAATGACACGTCTGCTGTGTTTTTTACCTGGAACTCATCTACCAACAACAAACGTTTAACCTTAAACACCGATACTAACTATACTGCTTATCCTAACCCCGCCCCTTATTATATACGTGATGTTTTTTGTCCGTCGCTTCTTTCATTAGGAGCCGGTTATGCCCCCGGACCTTATAATATTGTAAACCAAAACGACCCGCGTTATTTAACCGGCGAAGGCGTTGCAAGTTATACTTATTTGTATCAAAATGGTAATAGTGGTGGCAACGCAAATGTTTTTTCCTATTCTTTTAATACTTCTTCGGTTGCCACCAGCGCCCCTTTTTCACCTTATGTAACTGTTTGTTTTTCGGGTGGAAATGATATAGCCTTTACCTCGCCCGACCACATTATACAAGTAGATTACCAAGGCGCCACCGGAACACAAATATTAGGAACTTATTCGGTTGACGCATATGGTTCACGAAGACTTACCTATGCCTTAAACCCAGGCAGTTTCTCCACCGGCTCTGGTGCCAACACCACTATAGATATAACTTCTTTAACAAACCCTGCCGCCTCTGCCAGCGGCACAACTATTGATAATTACATAAACGTAAATTACATGAGGTTTGTGTATCCGCAAACATTTAATTTATTGGGTCAATCGCAAGAGAAAATGTATATCCCTGATGATATTACGGGTCAGCTCAAATCGCATTTAGAACTTAGTAACTTTAATAACAACGGCACACAAGGTATTTTAATTGATACTATCAACCGTATGATTTCTTTTTTATCGGCAACTAACCCACAGGTTTTAGTACCTAATACAGGGAGCACCAAATTTTGCTTTTTATCATCATGGTCTCAGGTTGATAGTACATTAAACATTAAGCCTGTAAATGGTACCAGTGTTTTTGTAGATTATATGCAGCAAAATTTAGATTCTGCCTACTTAATCATATCTCATCCAAAATTAATGACTGCGGCAGCAGATTATAAAACATACCGCAGTAGCATTACCGGCGGGCATTATAATGTTGTTTTAGCAAGCATAGAAGACCTTTACGACCAGTTTGCTTATGGCGTAGAACTTCACCCTATGGCCATTAAAAATTTCTGCGCTTATTTAATAAACAACGCAAGTACTAATCACATAGCACCTCCATCTAATTTGTTTTTAATAGGTAAAGGCACTCATGCTATGGATGCTAGTTATTATTACAATTCCTATGCATCTGTAGCTGCATCATTGTGTTTAGTGCCTTCTTTTGGTAATCCCTCTTCAGATAATATGCTGACAGTAGGCTTACCTGGCTCATCTTTTTTTCCTGAACCAGCTATACCGACAGGCAGGCTTGCTGCGCAAAGCGATCAAGATGTGACTAATTATTTTGATAAAGTACAACTTTACGAAGCCCAATCTGCAGACTCTATATGGCGTAAACGAGCTCTGCATTTTATTGGTGGAGCCACCCCTGGCGACCAAGCATCATTTAATGGCTATATGACCGGCTTAAAACAAGTTTATTTAGATACGCTTATTGGTGGTAATGTTTTCTCTTTTTATAAAACCTCAACGGCACCTATAAGCATAAACACCAACGACTCGGTTACCGAATTAATCAATCAAGGAGTTTCTCTTATGACATTTTTTGGGCATGGCTCTGCAACAGGGTTTGATCAAAACATTGATGCGCCAGGCACTTATAATAACGCGCCGCGAATTCCGTTTATTTTGGCAAACTCGTGCCTTACCGGCGATATTTTTGATTATAATCAAACTACGAGCAGCGAACAATGGATACTTGCTCCCAACAACAAAGGCTCTATTGGTTTTATAGCAACCACAGCCGAAGGTGTAGCACTTGAGTTGTATGAGTACTCGCTGGAACTATATAAACAGTTTAGCTATAAAAACTATGGACAGCCTTATGGCTACTGCATGAAAAATAGCATTCATAATTTGATGCTTAATTTTTTAAATAATCCCGGTTTAACAGATTCTCTGCTTATGGAAAGCTGCCAGGAAATGACCCTGCATGGCGACCCTGCCATAAAAGCAAACACAGTTCCAAAACCCGACTATACACTAACAAATGCCGATGTAATTTTTGATACCAAAACATATCCTACCGATTCTATAGGTATAAAAATTGTAATGACTAACAACGCCAAAGCCATTCATGCTTATTATAGTGTACGGGTGCAGCGTATGTTTCCTAATGGTGACACTACTACTATATATAAAACCGTTAAAGCCCCTTTGTATAAAGATACGCTTAGCTTTTTTATATTTGAAAACTACACCCGAGCTGTGGGTATAAATAATTTTTCTGTTTACCTCGACGCGGGACATCAAATTCCGGAAACTGATGAGAATAACAATGCAACAATAGGTAACATCCCTTTATTTATACAGGGTGCAGATATAGAACCTATTTGGCCATACGAGTTTGCCATCGTGCCAAATACCAACACCATAACTTTACAGGCATCAACCGCCGACCCATTTTACCCTACACACAGCTATCGTTTTCAGGTAGATACCAGTGCGTTTTTTACCAGCATGTTTGTAAACACCACTGTTAATGCGCCGGGTGGCGTAGTTTCGTTACCCAATGTAAGTTTATTAGGTGTTGATAGTATGGTTTATTACTGGCGCGTAGCTAAAGATAGTACCGTACCTAACTGGAAAGGAAGTTCGTTTCAGGTAATAAAAAGTAAATATGGTTGGGAGCAGGCACACTTTTATCAATTTAGGGGCGATGCCTACCAGTATGTAAAATGGGATTCTGCCCACTGGGGTTTCGATTTTGCAAACAACGTAAATACAGTACAGGTTCAAACAGCTCTTATTCCCAGTACCAACCCTCCCATTCCACCAGGCTCGCACGTTTTTACTGATGTACAATTTTATTTAAATAATTTACTTGTACAAAACTTTAGTTGCGGTTTAGATGGTTGGAACATTGGTATTTTCAATCCTATCTCAGGTAATTTAGTTCCAAGCGACACAGCAACCGGGGTTAACGGCATAGGTTGGTGGCTTGGCCCTAACGGAAATTGCATGTGCGATAATTATGGCGTTACCCGTTATACATATGATTTTGGCACAGAAAACCAATGCCCCGCTAATTATCCTCCTAACACAGCTCTGGCATTTGATTGGAGACCTAAACTAACTGCTTTATTAGATACTCTAAAACCCGGCACACCCATTATAGCTTATACAACAAAAGCAGATTACGATCCTTATTTTCATACATTTCCGCTTGATAATAGTGGTCCAGCTACTGCTTTAAAAACAGCTTTTCAATCGATAGGGTCAAGTCAAATAATGAATTTAAATGATACTACTTCGATGATTATTTTTGGGAAGAAAGGCATGAGTCCGGGACAAGCGCATGAGGTTTTATCTACCAATGAGTACGAACTGATAACTTTAGTTGATACCTTAGACCAACACTTTAAAAGCGGTTATATAGCTTCCGAAATTATTGGGCCTGCGCAACATAGCGATACCGCATGGAAATCGTTACACTGGCGTTACAAAAGTTACGACCCAAATCCTAATGCAGATAGTATAGTAATACAGGTAATTGGCATAGATAGCAATGGTGTAAAAACTACGGTAGCAGTTCTTAATAGTACCGAGTTAGATGTGACTAACCTATATAATTATGGCGGCAACAATAACATTAGTGCAAAAAAATACCCGTACTTGCAACTAATAGCTTACGAGGCAGATAACACCTACCACACCCCGCCCCAATTAAAACGCTGGCAGGTAATGTATGACCCCGTGCCCGAAGCTGCCTTATCTCCGGCAAGTGGTTTTACAGTAGCAGCAAGCACTGTTAGCGAGGGGCAAGCCTTTCAGGCCCGTATACCCATTAAAAACATAAGCGCTTTTCCTTTTACCGACAGTCTTTTAATTAGTTACTCGATAGAAGATGCCAACCGAACCATGCACCAATTGCCTTTTAAAATGAAACGCAAACCCTTTTTACCCGATTCGGTTTTATACGATACCGTTAACGTAAGCACCCTGGGTTATGGCGGCAGTAATATTTTATGGATAGATGTAAACCCGCTGAATAATAAAAAACACCAATTAGAAGAGTACCATTTTAATAACACGGCGCAAATTGCATTTAATGTAACTAAAGATAAAATAAACCCCATATTAGATGTAACCTTTGATGGCACACACATACTTAACGGCGATATTGTTTCATCTAAGCCCGATGTTTTAATTTCGCTTAAGGATGAAAATAAATTTTTGGCTTTAAACGATACAGGCAATTTTGCCCTGTATACAACAACCGCCAACTCATCTACCCAGCAGCGCATTTACTTTAATAATCCACAGGTGCAGTTTACGCCTGCCGTGTTGCCTAACAACTCTTGTAAAATAAATTACAAGCCTACGCTGGCTCAGGATGGTTTATATTCGCTTGATGTTAAAGCAACCGACCGCAGCAGCAACATTAGTGGGCAAACCGATTATAAAATACAATACGAGGTTATAAACAAACCTATGATTACCGAAGTGCTTAACTACCCAAACCCTTTTAGCACATCAACCAAATTTGTATTTACCATTACAGGTAACGAGGTACCGCAAACATTTAAAATACAAATAATGACCATTACCGGCAAAATAATTAAAGAAATTACACGCGAAGAATTGGGCTACATACACATTGGGCGCAACATTACCGAATACGCCTGGGATGGTACCGATATGTATGGGGGCAAACTTGCCAACGGGGTTTATTTTTACCACATAGTAACCCGCCTTAATGGCAGCGAAGTAGAACACATGAACACATCAGCTGACGAGTACTTTAAAAAAGGTATCGGCAAAATGGTTATTATGCGTTAAAGCTTTTCTTCTCCTTATCATTTTGAAGGTGACAGATTTCTCCCTGTAGTCGAAATGAAAAGAGGCGGCTTTTTTATTTTATTATTTCTCCATAAGGTTTGTTATTTTTGTGGCGTATAAAAAATTTACCATGCTTGATAAAAACGGAATTGCCAAACGCATAGCTTTAGAAGTAAAAGACGGAATGTTTGTTAACTTGGGAATTGGTATACCCACACTGGTTGCTAATTATATTCCGGCAGGCATGAGTGTTGAAATGCAAAGTGAAAATGGCATTTTAGGCATGGGGCCTTTTCCGTTTGAAGGCGAAGAAGATGCCGATTTAATTAATGCCGGTAAACAAACTGTTACCTTGCTTAAAGGTGCCAGTATATTTGATAGTGCCATGAGTTTTGGTATGATACGTGCACAAAAAGTAAACCTAACTATTTTAGGTGCTATGGAGGTTAGTGAATATGGCGACATTGCCAACTGGAAAATTCCGGGTAAAATGGTAAAAGGCATGGGTGGTGCTATGGATTTAGTGGCATCAGCCAACAACATTATTGTGGCTATGCAACACGTAAACAAAGCCGGAGAATCTAAACTACTGCCAAAATGCTCACTTCCTTTAACGGGTGTAAAATGCGTAAAGAAAATTGTTACCGAGTTTGGTGTTTTTGAAATTGCTAAAGAAGGCGGTTTCCGTTTATTAGAACGTGCTCCTGGTATAAGCACCGAGCAAATTAAAAACGCTACTGCAGGTAAGTTAATTGTAGATAGTGAAGTGCCTGAAATGGTTCTTTAATTTTCTTTTTACGTAGCTTAGCTGCCATTCATGATTAAATGGACACTCTATATTGTTTTCTTTCTTTTAGCATGTGATATAGCAGCGCAAAGCACTACACCAACAGATACAACAAAAGCATCTGCACCAACAATTGCACAACCTGTTTTAATTGATACAACTAAATTGGTTGCGCCAAACACGCAAGCGACAACCCCTTCCACAACAACAATACAACCGATACCAACACAAACAATGGCAGCTATAACCGTAGTAGAAAATAATAAGCACAAACGATTTAAAAAACCAAAAAACCCATATAAAAAACCCGATTTTAAAGTAGAGAATAAAGAAATTACTAAACTTTATCGGGATACATTTGAGAGAAAAAAAGAAATTGTACTTCAAAACAAACGATACCGCATTTACAACAACTATTTGGTAGTAGGCATTGGCAAGTGTTATAACAGTGGCTGGCAAGAATTTGATTTATGTACTGCTTTCGATTTTAATTTTCATGCCGCAAAAAATTATTTTCAAATAGGAGGTAATTTGGTTGGTCCGGCCTTATGGAATAATAACACTTTACAATTTCATGCAGGCTGGGGTTATCGTTTCGAAAGATGTAACTATCAGTTATCAGCTTATGGTGGCGTATCTTTTTCTGATGGATACCGTTTATTGCAATCAGGTGTAGATTCAACTAAAGTCAGATCAAATAATTTAGGCGGGTATATTTCCTTACAATATTTGTATAAACTAAAGTTTGACTATGGCGTTGGTGTAAGCACTTTTTTTGATGTAAACGCTAAGCAAGCTTTAATAGGCATAAAATTAGATATATTCTTTTCGGGTGCCTATAAAGGCTTTAAGAGAAGAAATTATGCTAAAGAAGATGAGAAGTATCAAGTTCCCTAAAAAAGGGATTATACTTTGTTTAAGCTCCTACCAGTTTTTTATAATCAGCAACGCTTAGTAAACCACCGAGCTCATCTGTTTTATCAATACTGCATTTTACCATCCAGCCATCGCCATAAGGGTCGTTGTTTACAAGTTCGGGGTTAGCATCTATTTTACCATTTACTTCAAGTACTTTTCCGGTAATAGGCATAAATAAATCAGATACCGTTTTAACGGCTTCAACTGTACCAAACACCACCTCTTTTGCTACGGTTTCGTTTAGGGTTGTTATATCAACATAAACAATATCGCCCAGTTCTTTTTGCGCAAAATCGGTAATGCCAATAACTGCTGTGTTGCCTTCTACCCTAACCCATTCGTGGTCTTTGGTGTATTTTAAATTCTCAGGAAAATTCATAACTTAATTTTTATGCTCGCAAATATAAGCGATTTTTTTACTGTATAACAAATCGTAAGCTAACCCCGGCATTGGTTGTTTGCGTAGGGAACGAAGTTGATATAACCGGTTTGTTAATTGTTCTGTCGTAATAAACACGCACGTTTACATTTTGGGTAAGCGAGTAAGTGAGCGATACTTTTATAGTAGTTATATTTTGCCCCGCACTTATTTGACTTACCTGAACAGGAACATTAAATCCAGGTTCATCTATTCCTTTTCGTAATGCGGTTTGCGTTTCTCTAAATGATAGAGTTACTGTTGATAGTAAATCGCTCTTAAGTGGCTTACCTCGTATTTTTAATTTCTTAATTTCTACTTGCGGCAATGTATAAGTAGCACCAATATTATACTCGCTGCTATGCAAATCCATAACCTGCGGTACGTTTGATGAAAGGGTTGATATATGGTCGCGCTTAATTTCAAAATTAGCACCTAAACCTTTTATTTTTCCCTTATCCATAAACATAAAGTTAACTTTAATTAAAGGCGAAAATGATTCGGAAACCGTAACCGTGTTCATTACATATTGCGAAACAAAATTGGATGTAGGACCTAAAACGGAATCCTGACTTACCCGATTGGTAGCGTGATGTAAGGCGTCTTCTCCATAAGCCTGGTTATTAGTATACGAACCATAACTAAGTGTTGAACGATAGCCATGTGTAAGCACTACCGATTTAAAATATTTTTTTACAGCAGGCATTTTACTTAGTCCATCATACGTTAAATTCCAACCAGGTAGTGGTATTTTTTTAAACATATTGGTGCCAATATTATTGGTGCTGGCTGTTTTGTGCCCCGTGTATGCCGATATAAATGAACCTATAACAACATCTTGCTGGTTTTGATCATATCCATCATAATGTCCATTTTCAAACCCTTTTGAATTAGGATTTGCCTTAGAAAGTATCCTTGCATAATCCTGTGTAAGGGTTAAATATTGGTCAAATATGGCACTATTATGCGTGTTTGGATCATCATCTTTTTTAAACGAATATTTATTTAACGTAATAGTAGAAATGCTATAATTTCCACCAAAAACAGGAGTAATGTGCTCATAACCGGGTTTTTGATAATTATTGGCTGAATCGGGAAAAGTATAGCCTATAAAATAACTTTCTGTTTGTCCATGCGTCATGTTACCCGTAAGCGTAATTTTTAAGCTTTTAATTGGTTCTACATTTGCCGAATAGTTAAACGTTTGTGTTTTTGTATGTAAATATTGACTGGAAAAATTTTGCCGGTGTACTAACCAGTTTTTCTCCTCTGCCTCTTTTATAATGCCGGTAGCCTCATTGGGCTGTATTCCTGAACTACTGGTTGCCATTTTACCCTGGTTACCACCAAATACAAAACCTAAACCGGGTGCACCTAATTGATTATATGAATCATTGTTACCAGATGGTGTGTTATTAAAGTATGTGTTATTGTTACCACTATTAGACATCCCTAAAATACTCGCCTCAGGGGCAAAGCCAGGCAGTGTAGTTCCTTGTGTAATATTATAATTGCCCGAAATTTGTTTAACAGTCATTAAAATACGAGCAAGGTGGTCAAATATTTCTAATGGATTTGAATCCTTCTTTTTAGAACTATCCGCTTTAGTTGTTACTGTATTGGTAGCTGCAATTGGTGGCTTGTTTTTATCTACCGGCGCATTAGGGTCTGCTTTTGCATCTTTCTTTTTCTTGTCGTCTTTTTTCTTGTCTGGTTTAGGCTTAGGTAAATTTTGATTTAAACGTTTTAAATACGGTATTTTGTTGTACAGGTTTACCATGTTAAGCTGTGTGGTATAGGCTTGTGTTTGCGCATTTTGAATGGTGTTACCAATAGTGTCTACCGCAAATGGACGGCGTATCCATTGGTAGTTGGCAGTATATTTACCCGATGCTTGCGTTATAAAATCTAAAGCCGGTATTTTATTAAGCGGTAACAATACATTTAGGTTAGTGGTTTGGTTGTAGCTTGTGTTTGTTCCTCCCTTAACTAATAAATTTTGTTCTACCAATTGCCTATCGCCATGTGATACGTTAGTCCCTAAATTATTAGGGTCTTCAAGTACACGCCCTAAGTTTGTAGCTGTTATATCTAATTTAATGTTTTTGGTTAAATCCCAACGAGTGGCATAGTTACGGGTTACATTAAATGTTTTATTATATTGGGTTTGGGTATAATCTGGTTGTCCGCTTAGTTCGGTAGTAATATCTCGTGCGTGCGATTCTATATACGTTCTAACAACACTTGTACTAAAATTATACTGCCCGGGTAGCGGTTTTATATTTATATCTTTTATAAGAGCCAACCACGGGCTTTGCAGTATGGCCATTTTTGAATTTTTAAATGGTTCGAAACTCTTTAAAGGTGCCTGATAATTATAGTTAAGCAAGCCATTGTAGTTTCGGTTAAAACTCCAGGCCGTAGTTACATTTACTTTATACTGTTCCGTATAAGCATATGTAACCGAAAGGTTTTCTATATCCCATGGATACATTTTAGTTTTGTTTTTGCTTCGCTGTTTGCTTACGTTGGTAAAGTTTATGCCCCGCTGTCGGGTGTAATCAACTGCACGGTTCTTAATATTTTTAACCTCATCCCCCGAATAATGGTTAGCTGTTGTTATGTTGCTCATCAACACATCTCCGTTGGTAGGGTCATATTGAGGGGTGTTAAAAATTTCTGATTGAGCCGCGTATATAGGCAAATTTATCTTCCAATCTTTCGGTAAAAATTTTCCTAACTGAAAAGTTCCGTTTAAAGCATATTGCTTTACCGACTGCCTGCTTCGATCGCTCGGCTTAGAATCTATGCTTCCAAAAAAGGGTGTAGAGACTTGCCCCGATAAGGAGACTTGTCCGAAATCAGCTAATTTAGCGGTTACTTTACTTATTGCCGCCTGTCCGCCATGTTGATTAAAATCCGTGACTCGGAGTTCATCCACCCAAATTTCGGCCGTCATAGATTTTGGATTTGCTGGTGTAAGTGGGTTTACAATCCCAATCATAATATTGGTTATAGCTCCCATATTAGGTTCGCCAACTACACCGATAAGGTGCGCTGCACCTGTTTGTGACGTTGTAGTGGTGGTTTGAGTACCCGTGGTTGAAGTACCGGCAGCATTTCTTGCTAATTTCTCCCCTGTTATTTCGTCTAAATTAATAACCACATCGTTGGCGGTAGGCCAAACCTTAGCTTTATCGTTATCGTTCCCATTGTCGTAATTGCCCGGCGCAGTTAATTGTACCGGAATTTCATATACGTAGTAATTGTTAGTAAAATCGCTACCTATACGCATAAACATGTGTACATCGCCATTATTTAAAGGCTGGTTATTTAGTTTTTCAGCATGCACAAACATTCGTATATTTTTGTATGAGCGGGCATCTAAACTGGTTATATTTTTATACACGGCACGTGCATCGCCATCTTTTAAATTTGACACCCGTAGCGAAAGCGATTGCTCATTTAATAAAACCAAGTTGGTTGTTTGTACGTTTTGTTGCTGGTTAATTCCAGGAGGCAATACATAATCAATTGGAGTACGTGTTCCGTTTTCTTGATAACTAACTGCCGATACATCAAATTCTGTTTCGTTATCGGTTTGCAAACCACCTGTTGGAGTAGCTAAATTTTCTTGATACACACGCCAATCGCTACGCACAAGTTCTAAACGAGCAAAACGCATTATTACAGGTGCACTAAAGCTTTTGGTAAACATACGCAGAAAACGTATGGCGTTATAACCATACATGCCTCCTATGTTTGCATTATAATCTGTAATAGGTATTTTAAATTGATAAAAATTTACCGTACGCTGTATTCCATCTGCCCCTTGTTTACTAACCGGAATAACGTTTACAATATAATTATTACCTACGTTGTTTGGGTTAATGTCTTGCGGAGTAATTTTTACTTTGTATTGATAGTACGATTCTGATTGGTTAAGTGTATTATCTTTATTAACGTCTTCTATATTGGGTGAGGTAATCGCTACGGTTGAGTATCCGGTTGAGTTTTGACTTTGATATTGTGTTTGTGTTGGTGAGTTCCCCTCTACGTTATTATATTTTTTATACCTGTAAAGCATAGTGCCTACCGTTGTAGGAAGTTTATCATAATCATCACCTCTGTAAAAATGGTAATCATCTCCCGAAGGATCGCTATACGCATCATTGTTTCCTGATATTTGCAGAGCAGTTAATGCAGCTTTATAGCCTGCAAAATAATTTACTTCATCTGCATCTCCATAACAATCATAACCAACATCCTGGTAAGGCCTGGTTGATGGGTCTATATCAAAAGCATTTACATAAGGTGGCGAAGTTGGGTACCTGCCCCATGGCGAATTTTGAACTTGATAGCTTGGGCTTGCCGGCGATGGAATACCATTTTCATACGCCATGCTACCGTCTTTTAAAATATCTTCTGATACACTCCCTAAGTTAAAATATAATTCTCCATTTGTTGGAGGTGCCTGATGAAACGTGTTGTATTGGGGCTGTGTTTGGTTGTTGTAATCTTCATTAAAAGGGTCCATCATCCAAAACTGTATATACTCTATGTTTGCTGCCTGAAAATCGTTTGTAGTAAGGCTTCGCATAATGCCCCCCCAGCGTGTTTCGGGTTTGTTTAATATAATAGTTTGAGCGGCATTTGATGCGGAAACATTTATACCCGCAGAAACGTTAGTGGGTTTGGTATCAAAGTTATAGGGTCCGCGCTCGTCAGGATAAAATGCCACATCTAACATGGGCAATAATTGCGGTTGGCCATTCGGCGGAGTTTTTTTAGGAAATAAATCACTTTCAAAAAAAGCCTCCATAAAGTGGTTACTTTGTTGTTGTTTTGTTGCTTGTGGCGGAGTAAGAGTTGAGCTTTGATAAAAAACAGATTGATCGACTGTATACCAAGCTATTTTTGCACGGTTAAGGCCAGTTCTGGTACTATCTAAATTTCCCGCTGATGTTTCAGGAAACAATTGTGGCTGCCCTTGTGGTGTAGATGCATGAAACCAAGCGGAAGCACTACGTAAATCAATAGTAGAAACACTTCCTTCAAAATCATCAATATAAGATGTTCCGTTGTTATTAGAAATAGCTTTAGAATGCCCGGGGATTAAATCAGCTCCTTCTCCCGATACTTGTATAGATGATGCTTCTTTAGTTTGTATCAGTGGTAGTCTATCTATTAACCGCGTAAGCCAAGGTGCATTGGCACGGTAATTATAATCTAAACCTATCATGGTGTTAGATACGGGTTCATCGCCTATGTTAACCTTTTGAGTAAGCGGCCGCTCACCATAGTGTAAAATGGTTCCTCCTAAGGCTAAATCCTTACTGTACTTATAATCGAACCTGGCGCCATACATGCTTTTTTGCTGCACATTAAAGAGTGAATTGTTTTCTGCTGTAATTTTTATGGCTTGCCCTGAGTTTAATACACTTTCGTTAATGATTTTTACTTTACCCATGGTGTAATCAACGGTATAATCTACGTTTTCGGTAAGAGCCACACCACCCGCAGTTACACGTACCGAACCCTGCGGTATGTTCATGGAGTTTAAAGAAAACTCATTACTGGTGGCCGATTGATAAGAGCCCTTTAATTTAAACCTATCTTTATTGGGTAACTGTTGCGCAGATACTTTAGTAGAATCATATAACTCTTGAAAAACAAAACTATTTACATCGGTTAAATGATTTTGTAATTCATCGGCAGAGAATGCATTTCTTAAATCATTACCAAAGGGTTCTACGCTGGTAAAATACACCCGTCCGTTTTGCGGGTTAACGGTTACGTTTGGTATAAAATCAAAATACCCGTCAGGCACCCTGTCTTGGTTTTGGTTGATACGGTCTAAGCCTAATACCTGTATTAGTAAGCGTCCGTTTAAAGAACCATATGGGATATAAGGAATATCAACCCCCGTTTTAATATTATTGTAAACCACATTTAACTGAAAATTTGTTGGGCTTAATGAATAAGCGCCAAGCGTGTAAACGTTTTTCATCATCAAATCCCACATAGGAATTTGAGTGTTAAGCTGCGTGCTTTTTAGTAGTTTGGTTATTATTAACTGGTCGGTAGATGGAAATTGATCAGAAAATTCACCCACTTGATAAAGCTTACCATTTAAGGTGTACTGATATGAAACTGATAAAACTTCATCATAATTTAATGCTGTGTTTAATGATATATAACCAAGGCGAGGGTTTAAATAATAATCGGTAGCAGGATTTAAACGCCTTGCACGTGTAAGCACCTCAAACTCTCTGCCGGCATTAAAAACTTGTTGTCCTGCCACACTGGGGTTCATTATTGCTGTAAGATTGGCGACAGCTGTATTATAACTTCTATCACGTAATGGTCCTACGGTAGTTACACCAGAGTCTAATAAACTATGGTATAAATTGGTTACGGTGTTACGAGGATATTTTGTGACATTCGGAATACTATCTGTAATATTATAAATAGAAGCGTTGTGTTTGTTTGCATAAAAAATATGACTGGTGTCTTCACCCAAATCGGCAAAACCCGCAATATTGCGAGCCTGGTCAAACTGACTGGTACGGTTTGTTACATATACTTCTATTTTTGTAATTTGTATAGGCGATTGCACAATAGGCGTGTTAGATAACCATACATTATAGTTATCCCTAAAATACTGCGCTAAAAAGTAATGTCGATTTGCCTCGTAGTTATCAGCTTGTACCGTATAGGTCATAGTTTGGGCACCGTTTTGCACATTTAACTCTGTTTTTTTACCGCGCTCTTGAGCAACTATGGCAGTAGCGGTTAGTTTACCAAATTGCATGGTTGTTTTAACTCCAAATAGGGTTTGGCTACCCGTAATAAGCGAACTGTTAAGTGGTAAGGTAACGTTACCGGCCTCTACTTTTTTCAAAATCTCATCTTCCGTTCCGGCATACTGAATTTTAATTTGATTTTCAAAATCAAACGATGCCTCGGTATTGTAGTTGGTAGTAAGCTTTAGTTTTTCGCCTATTTTACCCACAATATTTAACTGGATTTTCATGTTAAAATCGAAGTTGGAAATTTTACGCTGCTTTTGCGGAATGGCGGGGTTTTCGTTTCTGTTTGTAATTACACCAAATAAAAGTTCTGCACTTCCTGTAGGTCTTATATCCACAGTGTTTCCGCCAAATAAACGGTCAAATAACTCTCCACCTACTTTTAACTGGGGAATAAGTTGTTTTTTGGTGGGGTCGCTTTTAGAATCGGCTTGTGTACGGGATTTCCAATAGCTTTTTACCTGTTGTTTAAACTGATAATCTTTATACTCTTCATCCGTCATGTAAATAGGTGGTCTATAATTAAGATCGCCCATTTTTTGTTCGAACGTGTAGCTACTATCCGCCGGATTATAAGTAGTAGTAGTTTTTATATTAGAAGGGTTGTTTAACTGCAGCGGAGCCTTTGGGTTATAAATGGGCTCGCCATAATCATTATCTCTTATTGGGTAATGTAAGTCGCCATTGGTTACACCTCCATCGGGTGGAGTATCTTTTACGGTAGTGCTAATAAATGGGTTAATGGCCTCTCTATCTGGTTTTTCAGGCAAAAGTCTCCCTGTCTTACTACCGGATATAGTAATAGCAGCAAACATGCTTGCGGCAGCTCCGGCTAATAATGTATTTTTAAGAACAGCGTACACTCGTTACAAATTCTTCAATGCGGCTTTAATTAATATCTCTATCGTATCCGTTGATACGCCTTGTTGCTTTATGGCTTTTTCTATGGCTTTTTCGGCCATATTTCGGGCAAAGCCCAATGCCACAAGAGCGAGTAACGCCTCATCTTTGTTTTTATTGTACGATGTAGTTAAAATTTGTGAAATACCGCCTTCGTGTTTGCCCAATTTGCCTTTCAAATCAACAACAATACGCTGTGCCGTCTTTTCTCCGATACCTTTTATGCTTTTTAACAGGGCTACATTGGCTGTATTTACTGCCCCGGCAATTTCTGCAGCTGATAACGATGATAACATAAGCATGGCACTACTGCCCCCCACACCGGATACTGAAATTACTTTCCTGAAAATATCGCGCTCATCCATGTCGAAAAAGCCATAATGTTTAGGATTATCATCCCTCACAAAAACTTGTTCTACATATAATTTACACTCAGTTGCGTCAGCTAATTTTGTATACGTGTTAAGCGAAATATTAAGTGCGTAACCTATGTTTCCTGCTTCAAGCACCACAAATGCAGGGGTTTTTTCTGCAATTTTCCCTCTAATAAAATCTATCATAAACAGCTAACGAAACTTTTTACTTTTTGTTTTGCGCGTCTATTACGGCAATGGTTACCATGTTTACAATTTCGCGCACAGAACTACCTAATTGAAGTACATGTGCCGGTTTTTTTAAGCCCATTAAAATAGGGCCAATGGCTTCTGCACCACCTAACTCCTGCATTATTTTATAGGCAATATTTGCCGACGACAGGTTAGGGAAAATAAGGGTGTTTACATCTTTATCAACTAAATCCGAAAAAGAGAACTGCTCTTTTAAAAGTCGGTTGTTTACAGCAAAATTAGCTTGCACATCGCCATCTACAATCAATCCCGGAAATTTTTCGTGCAATATTTTTACCGCCTTTTGCATTTTTTTAGGCACTTCGCCTTCGGCCGAACCAAAATTTGTATATGATAACATGGCAATACGCGGAACAATATTAAATTGTTTTACTGCATTGGCTGTAAGGGCTGTTATTTCTACCAATTCTTCAGCAGTTGGGTCAACATTCATAGTACAATCTGCAAAAAAGAACGGACCGCGTTTAGTTACCATCATATATAACCCTGCTACACGCGAATTACCATCGGCAACACCAATACATTGCATGGCGGCCACAACGGGTAAGCTATATTTTCGCGTTAAACCCGATATCATAGCATCGGCAGCACCACTATCAACCATCATGGCACCAAAATAATTGCGATCGCGCATTAAGCGGTTACAATCGTATAAATTTAACCCCTTACGATGGCGCTTTTTCCATAGCGTATCGGCAAAACCGGCACGCATGGCTTCTTGATTATCATCTGTTGGATCTAAAATTGGAATTTCATTCATATCCAAATGATACTCTTCGATAAGTTGGGTAATTTTTTCTTTATTACCTAAAAGAATAGGTTTGGCAATGCCTTCATCGCGCACCATTTGTGCTGCTTTTAAAATTTTGTATGTATCTGCTTCAGCAAAAACAACGCGTTTAGGATTTGTTTTTGCTTTGTTAACTAACGACCGCATTAAGCGGTTATCTTTTCCTAAACGATTATCAAGCTCTAATTTGTATGCTTCCCAATCGGTTATTTTATGTGCAGCCACCCCAGAATCCATGGCTGCTTTTGCCACAGCAGGAGATACAGTTGAAATTAATCGATTATCAATAGGTTTAGGAATAATATAATCAGCGCCAAAGCTGAGGTTTTTTGAACCATAAGCTAAGTTTACATAATCAGGCACAGGTTCTTTAGCTAAATCGGCAATGGCTTTAACTGCCGCAAGTTTCATCTCTTCATTAATAGTGTTTGCACGCACATCAAGCGCTCCACGAAATATAAACGGAAACCCCAAAACGTTGTTAACCTGATTAGGATTATCGCTTCTGCCGGTGGCCACAATAATATCTGGTCGGGCAGCAAGGGCATCTTCATAAGAAATTTCGGGTGTTGGGTTTGCAAGTGCAAATACAATACAGTTAGGTGCCATACTTTGCACCATTTCTTTATTTAAAATATTTCCTTTAGATAAGCCAACAAACACATCGGCTCCCTTCATGCCATCTACCAATTTATCTACGCCTTTGCGAGTTGATGCAAAAAAAGTTTTATGCTCATCAAGGTCGGTACGATCTACCGTTAGGGCACCTTTGCTATCGTACATTAAAATGTTTTCTTTTTTTACGCCAACTGATATATATAGTTTGGCACACGATATAGCCGATGCTCCTGCACCATTAATAACCAGCTTTACATCGGATAATTTTTTACCTGAAACCTCAACCGCATTCATTAATCCAGCAGCCGAAATGATGGCCGTACCATGCTGGTCATCATGCATTAATGGAATATTTAATTCCGCTTTTAAACGGCGTTCTATCTCAAAACACTCAGGAGACTTAATATCTTCTAAATTTATGCCGCCAAAGGTACAAGCAATGTTTTTTACTGTGTTTACAAAATCATCGATGTTTGTAGCGTCAACTTCAATATCAAATACATCTATATCGGCAAAAATTTTAAAAAGTAAACCCTTTCCTTCCATTACGGGTTTAGAAGCTAAAGCTCCTATATCGCCCAAACCAAGCACGGCTGTTCCATTAGAAATAACAGCCACCAGGTTTCCTTTAGCCGTGTATTTATACGCGTCTTCCGGGTTTTTTTCTATCTCTAAGCAGGGCTCCGCAACACCTGGAGAGTACGCCAAGGTTAGGTCTCGTTGGGTTGAGTATGGTTTTGTTGGAATTACTTCTATTTTACCAGGGCGACCTTGCGAATGGTAATCAAGCGCATCTTGCTTACGAAAATTATTCATGTTGAAAATTTTTAGAAAGGCGAAGATAACAAAAACAAGGTTCGGTTGATATACCTGTGTTTTTTAATAAAAAAGATAGGATTTTACGCTTTGGCCTTAGCCTTTTTTTGGTAATCGTATAGTTTTTTACCGCCATATAAACCAACGGCAATAATTAAAAAAACAAGCCCCTTATCAATAGGTACACAATGAGGCCAGCAAGCAGGATTATGACCTCCGCCCGGAGGAGGAGCGGGAGCTGAAAACACTATGTTTACTATAAGAATAAATAAGATTGTAAAAATACTTTTTGCCGTTGTTTTCATTTTAATCAATATTAAAAAAGACTATTTAAAAGGCTAAAGTACAAATTAAAAATAATATCATACATATACTATTGCAAATTAAAATGTAATTTCGCCTTTATAAAGCTACACCATTGGCAAAAAAGCAAGCTACATCTGTTTTAAAATTTGATGATGTTAAAGTTATTTGGCGCACCATTGTACAAAACTGGTATGTGCCAATTATACTTATCTCTATTTTTTATTTAATTGGCTACTTTATTGCTTATCGTCAGTTTGAAACCTACCAAGTAAGCACACAGCTATTATTAAAAAACAATGATCAATATGCCAAGGGCAGTCTTGTTAGTGAGGGTGATTATTACGGGGGCATTTCGGGTTCGTTTATTGACAATTCAAACGAAACTCGTGTTATAACTTCATTTGATTTAATTGAAAAAGTAATTGATAAATTAAAAACACGCCTACAGGTTTCTTATTATATTGTAGGAAGGGTTCGTACTAAAGAAGAGTTTGATGGGATGCCCTTTTCAGTTTCTGTAAATAGTATTAATGCCCGTTTTTATGAGCAACCCATTTCGTTTAAAATTTTAAGCGATAAAACTTACGAGATTTCGTACAAAGAAGGCGATAAAGAAATTAAACAAAGAGGTGTTTTTGGAAAAGAACTTATTACTGTTAATTATGATTTATTAATCTCTGCTGATGCAATGACGGTTGTAGGAATAAGCGAACGCAAAAATATACAGTACGAATTTAAAATTCACTCTTTAGAATCTTTGGTGTTTAACTTCCAAGGTAAATTAAAGGTAGAAACCCCTGATTACACTAACATTCTGAAACTTTCTATGGAAGATAATTTGGTGGGCAGGGCTAAAATTTTTTTAGACACCCTCTCTAAATTATATATAGATAACTCCCTTCAAAGTCGCTTCAGTCTTAATGAGCGAACTATCCAATATATTGATAGACAAATGACAGAGGTGTCTACCGTGCTTAAGTTTTTTGAAGATACTATGCAAAACTACAAATCAAAAAAGGGTATATTAGATTTGGGTCATGAAGAACAAGATTATTTCTCAAAACTCAGCTCATTTGATAATCAACGTACCCAATTAAACCTGCAAATAGAAGGATTAAATGATTTGGAAAAATATATTATTGAAGATAAAGACCCTCAGTTTTTACCTCCATCAGCATTTGTTAATAATGGTGACGCCTTTTTAGTTAAATCAGCAGGACAACTATATACACTTCAAACGCAGTTAAATGATATGCATAATTCTGCCAAGGACGTTAACTATTCCGTTAAGCAGTTAAGAAGTAACATTAAAAAAACAAAAGAAGATTTATTAGTTTACATAAATAACGCTCGTAATGCCATAAAAAAAGTAATTAGTAACGTTAATGATGAAATAAGTGCTTACATAGCCAGTATAAAAACGATACCCCAAAAACAAAGAGATTTATTAGGAATACAACGTAACCTGAGTGTAAATGAAGGTTTATATAATTTTCTTCTTCAAAGAAGAGCTAACACATATATTGCCCGTGCATCTATTATCCCCGAAACTAAAGTTATTGAAAGTCCTCGTCCATCAGGTAAAGTAAATCCTGACAAAAATAAAATAATGATGCAGTATGTTTTTGTTGGGTTTATTTTAAGTGTGTTTATAATATTGATTCGTTTCTTCTTTTTTACTACTATTCAAAACATGATAGAACTTAAAGAAGTTACCGATACTCCTATAATGGGTGACTTAATTCAGGTAAAGAATATGTTGCCAACTGGTATTATAGTTGATGAAGAGCCTAAATCGCAAATAGCCGAAAGTTTTAGAACGCTACGAACAAATCTTCAATATTTAAACACTACTCCCGGACCAAAAATTATTTTATTTACATCGAACGCACCAGGAGAAGGAAAAACATTTTGCTCTATAAACCTTGCTACTATGTTGGCAAAAGGTGGTAAAAAAGTTTTATTACTAGAGTTGGATTTACATAAACCCCGCGTACAAAAAGCACTTGAAATGGCCGCCGAAAAAGGTATAAGTACTATTGTAGTAAAACAAAATACCATTCCGGAATGTATTAGAAAAACCAAAATAGATAATTTAGATGTGTTGTTGTCTGGTCCAGTACCACCAAATCCATCTGAGATGATTTTATCTAATGAGTTAAAAGACATTCTTTTTTATGGCAAAGCAAATTATGATTATACTATAATAGACACTCCGCCCGCAGGTTTAATAAGTGATTCTATTTACTTAATGCAATACGCCGATATTTCTTTATTTGTGCTTAACACAAAGTTTGCTAACAAGCAGATCATACATTTTATTGATGAGCTTACTGAAACAAATAAGGTAAATAATTTTGCCTATATATTAAATGGAGTTAAACAACGAAGCACCGGATACTACTATGCTAAATATGGCTACGGTTATGGGTACGGCTACGGATATGGGTACGGCTACGGATATGGATATTCTAAAAAGTAAACACACATGCAAACCGCATCGGATATAAAAGATTTATTGTTGCCAAACAAAGCATCGTTAAAAGATGCTTTAGCATTAATTGATAAAAACGCGCAAGGCATTTGTTTTATTGTTGATGATAAAAACAAATTAGTTGGCTTACTTACCGATGGAGACATTCGTCGTTGTATACTTAACGGTACAACGCTTGATACTTTGGTTGAAAAAGTAATGCAAACTAAATTTTCTTCTCTTCCGGTTACAACACCTCAAGATGTTGTTCAACTTTCTTTATCAGATAGTATACGTCATATACCATTGGTAGACGAAAATAATGTACCTGTTGACTATGCCAGTTTTTCGCGTACACATCGTACGCCTATTATGCAACCTTTACTTAATGGAAACGAGTTGGCTTATCTTTCCGATTGTATAAAAACCGGATGGATTTCTTCACAAGGGGCTTACGTAAAACGTTTCGAAAAAGAGTTTGCTGAATATTGTGAAGCACAGTATCCTGTTGCGGTAAGTAACGGAACAGTTGCCTTACACTTAGCTTTAGCTGCGCTCGATATTAAAGCGGACGATGAGGTAATCGTACCTGACTTAACCTTCGCTGCATCCATCAATGCTATAATTTATACAGGGGCTACGCCAGTAATTGTAGATATAGATAAAACAACTTGGACCATCTCAGTTGCTGATATTGAAAAAAACATTACGCCACGTACAAAAGCCATAATGCCCGTGCATTTGTATGGGCACCCGGCACATATAGATGAAATTTTAGCGCTGGCTAAAAAACACAATTTATTAGTGATCGAAGATGCAGCTGAGGCCATTGGTGGCAAATATAAAGGGAAACACGTAGGTGGTTTTGGTGATGCCGCAACGTTTAGTTTTTTTGGAAATAAAACGATTACTACGGGCGAAGGCGGTATGGTGTTTTTTAAAGATAAAAAAGTGTACGAAAAAGCTATGATACTTCGTGATCATGGTATGAGTAAAGAAAAAAAATACTGGCACGATTACGTGGGTTTTAATTACCGTATGACTAATATGCAGGCTGCCATTGGTTGTGCACAACTTGAACGTATCGATGAATTTGTTGAAGAGAAAAGAAAATTAGCGGCGTTTTACAATAAAATTTTGGCTGAGACAGGAAACTTTATTCTTCCTCCGCAGGAGGCATGGGCAACAAACGGCTACTGGTTATATACTGCGATATTAAAAGAAAGTGCAAACATATCGCGCGATATGCTAATGGAAAAAATGTTAAAAAACGGTGTGGAAACTCGTCCTGCTTTTTATCCTTTACACCAAATGCCCCCTTACAAAAACTATCCTACAAAAAGTACATTTGAAAACTCTAACTACATTTCAAAACAAGGCATTAATTTTCCTTCATCAGTAAATATTACGCAAGCTGAGTTAGATAACATTTCGCACGCATTACAAAACATTTTTATTTCAGTTAAACTTTAAACCTTGGACGTTTTATTTGTTATACCTGCAAGAGGCGGAAGCAAAGGGCTACCTAAAAAAAACATAAAAACCATCGCCGGTAAACCACTTATTGCCTGGTCGGTTGAGGTTGCCACAAAAGCTGCTGCTATACTCGGTAATTGCGATGTGCTAATTTCTACCGATAGTGAAGAAATTGCCGCAGTTGCAAAACAATACGGGGCGCAAGTTCCTTTTTTACGCCCTGCCGAATTAGCTAATGATACTGCTGCATCAATTGATGTTATGTTACACGCGATTAATTTTATGGAAACAAGTGGCAAGCAATATAAATACATTGCCATGATTGAACCTACATCACCACAACGTGACGAGCATGATTTAATAAATGCGCTTAATCAACTAAAAAATACGGAATATGCTGAAAGCATTGTTGGTATATGTAAAACGGAAAGTTGTCACCCACTGTTTCTTACAAAACTTAATAAAGGTTTTTTAGAGCCTTATGAAAATAAAACCTACAAGGTGTATCGACGTCAGGAAATTGATGAGGTATATTTTTTTGAAGGAAGCATGTATATATCAAAAACTGAAAGTCTAAAAAAAAGAAAAAGTTTTTACCACGAAAAAACATTGGGGTTTGAAATGCCTAAATGGAAGTCGTTTGAAATTGACGATATGGTTGACTTTTTAATTATAGAAAAATTATTACAAGCAAGAAAAGAAGGATTAATAAAATGAATTACTCAGAACGTCTACATAATGTAATACCGGGTGGCGCACACACATACAGCCGTGGCGATGACCAATATCCAAGTAATGCTCCTCAAATTTTAGAAAGAGGCAAAGGAGCTTATGTGTGGGATGCCGAAGGGAATAAATTTCTAGATTATGGAATGGGGCTTCGCTCTATTACACTTGGTTATGATAACGAAGAAGTATCTGATGCAGCCATTGCAGAGATAAGAAAAGGAACAAACTTAACGCGTGCTTCGGTTACAGAATTAAATGCAGCCGAGTTAATGATTAGTTTATTCCCATGGGCGCAAATGGTTAAGTTTGGCAAAAGTGGGTCAACTGTTACAACAGCTGCCATAAAATTAGCACGTGCCTATACCGGAAAAAAATATGTGGCTATTTGTGCTGAACACCCTTTCTTTACTTATGACGATTGGTTTATTGGTACAACACCTATGGATAAAGGGATTCCGACAGAAAACAAAGCCGGCAGCCTACGATTTAATTATAATAACATTGCTTCGTTAGAAAAACTTTTTACTGAAAACCCCAATCAAATTGCCTGCGTTATTTTAGAACCCACCACATTTGTTTCTCCGTGTGCCGAGTGCGGAAAAAACATGTTAGAAAAACCACATTGCAAAACTTGTGGCAATAAAGAAAAAAACTTTTTACATCAGGTAAAAGCACTTTGCAAAAAACACAATGCCGTTTTTATTTTAGATGAAATGATTACAGGTTTCCGTTACGATTTACAGGGTGCTATGAAATTGTATGATATAGAACCTGACTTAGCTACCTTTGGTAAAGGCATGGCAAATGGTTTTCCATTATCGGCACTTATTGGTAAAAAAGAAATTATGAACCTGGGTGGCATTTTAGAAGAAGGCGCTGAGCGCGTTTTTTTAATTAGCACTACACATGGTTCTGAAATGGCATCATTAGGCGCTTTTATAAAATGTGTTGAGTTTTATAAACAACATAATGTAACCAACCACCTTTGGGATTACGGAAGGAAAATGATTACAGGAATGAATGACATTGCAAAATCATTAGGACTTAGCGATTATTTTGAAGTGGGGGGTTATCCGGTTTCTCCGGTTTATTTTACACGTGATAAAGCAAAAAAAATTTCGATGGAATTCCGTACACTTTTTTCGCAAGAGATGATTAAAGGTGGTGTTCTTATTCCCTGGGTGGCGCTTTCTTATGCTCATAGAGAAGAAGAATTAAAACTTACTTTGCAAGCCACTGAAAAAGCATTACAAGTTTATAAAAAAGCCTTGGATGAAGGGGTTGAAAAACACTTAGTAGGCAAGGCTATTAAACCTGTGTTTAGAAAATACAATTAGTAAATGAATCATCAGCTAAATAAGCGTAAAATAATTAACGACCCCATTTACGGCTTTGTTACCCTGCCCGATGATTTTATTTATGAGCTTATAAACCATCCGTATTTTCAGCGCTTGCGCCGTATAAAACAATTAGGCTTAACTAACTTGGTTTATCCGGGTGCGTTACACACACGTTTTCATCACGCCATTGGTGCTATGCACTTAATGACGGAAGCCATTACTGTTTTAAAATCTAAACAGGTTAAAATTACAGAAGAAGAAACACAAGCCGTAAACATTGCTATTTTGTTGCATGATATTGGTCATGGTCCGTTTTCGCATGCTTTAGAGCACGCTATTGTGCAAGGTGTTAGTCACGAAGATATTTCGGAGCTGCTGATGGGACAACTAAATAAGCAGTATAAAGGGAAGCTTACATTAGCCATTAATATTTTTAATAATCAATATAAAAAGAAATTCCTGCACCAATTGGTAAGCTCGCAATTAGACATGGATAGACTTGATTATTTACGTAGAGATAGTTTTTTTACCGGTGTATCAGAAGGTGTTATAAGCAGCGACCGCATTATTAAAATGCTGAATGTAAAAAACGATGAGTTGGTAATTGAAGAGAAAGGAATTTATTCGATTGAAAAATTTATCATAGCACGCAGGTTAATGTACTGGCAAGTGTATCTACATAAAACAGTAGTGTCTGCTGAAAACATGTTGGTGGGAATTTTAGTACGTGCAAAAGAATTGACAGCCAAAGGTGTTGATTTATTTGCCACCCCCGCTCTATCCGTTTTTTTAAAAAATAACTTTTCTAAAAAAGACTTTATTTCTAAGGCTGGTTTACTTGATAATTTCGCCTTATTAGATGATTATGATATTTTTACTTCGGTAAAAGTCTGGGCGCAACACGAAGATAAAATTCTTTCTACACTCTGTACTAATTTAGTAAACCGTAAATTATTCCGTATAGAATTAAAGAGAGAGAAAGTTGAATTATCATCCAAAAAAGAATTGATTACAAAGTGTGCAAAACATTATAAAATAAGCGAGAAAGATGCTTCGTTTTTTGTGGTGAGTGGCGAGGTTGAAAACAGTGCTTATAAGCCTGACAACTTGAAAATTAATATTTCGATGAACAACGGAAAAATTATTGATATTGCAGAAGCGGGCGACCAGCTTAATGTAGAGGTGCTATCAAAAACCGTAAAAAAATATTTTATTTGTTACCCTAAAGATTTAATTATAAAAAAATGAGCTTACATCCAAAACGTGCATCAGAGTCACTTACCATAAGCACTCAACATATTTTACCCAATGATACAAATGCCTTAGGAAATTTTTTTGGCGGACGATTATTAGAGTGGATGGATACTGCTGCTGCTATTTCTGCGCAACGTCATTCTAACCGTGTGGTTGTTACCGCTACGGTTAACAATGTGTCTTTTAAAGAGCCCATAAAATTGGGAAGCGTGGTAACCTTAGAGGCGAAAGTATCTCGCTCATTTAACTCAAGCATGGAGGTTTTTATTGATGTATTTGTAGAAGATTTGGTTACCGGAAAAAGACGCAGATGCAACGAAGCCATTTACACTTTTGTTGCTATCGACCAAAACGGTTCCCCATTACCTGTACCTGAATTAATTCCGGAAACAGAAGAGGAAAAAGCACGCTTTGATGGAGCACTACGCCGTAAACAATTAGCTTTAATTTTAGCAGGAAAAATGAAACCACACGAAGCTCAAGAATTAAGAGCTTTGTTTTTACGCGAATAGGTTATTTATTTATCGGTAATTTGTTTTTTGCCACAACGGCACACGTAAATCTGCTTACACAAACCAGCTCTTCTTTTTCGTTATAAATTTTTATATCCCACACATGGGTTCTGCCTCCAATATGAAGAGGTTTACAAATGCCTTTTACTCTTCCCGATGCAACTGCTTTTATGTGATTGGCATTTATTTCTAAGCCTACACCAATAAAACTTTCTCTATCTACGCACAGCAAAGATGCTACACTACCTAATGTTTCAGCTAACACAACTGATGCACCTCCATGTAAAATACCAAATGGTTGTTTGGTGCGTTCATCAACCGGCATAGTGGCAACCAAATAATCGTTACCCAACTCTTCAAATTTTATATCTAAAACCGCACCTATGTTGCCCGTATGCATCATCCAATCAAACTCTTTTAGCGTTGGATTGCCATACCATATTTTTTCGTTTTGCATAGGGCGAAGATAAACACTATTTGTGTTTATTAATTTTCAACTAACATTTCTTAAAGTTTTTTTACAAAAGAAACTCCAAAAATTATTTTACAATAATTTTATAGTTATATATCTTGTTATTAGAAGATGCTGTTACAATATATGCTCCAACGGGCAATAAGGTTGTTCCCTCAATTGTAAAAACATGATTGTCATCTTCACTTAACAACACTTTCGATAAAAATTCTTTGCCCTGTATATCTCTTAAAACAACTACCACTTCCTGACCTTTATAACCATTAACATTAACACTTAAAATGCTTGCGTTTTCTATCATCGGATTAGGAAATAAAACTATACTTTGTTGCCCATCTGCAATAAAAGTAACAGGTACGATTGTAAAATATTTAAAAGCACCGTTATTATCTGTTTGTTTTAAACGATAATAGGATGTGCCTGAATACGGCTGATAATCTGTTTCGGCATAATCCTTATAACTCGTGCTATTTCCTGCGCCCGGCACATCAATCAACTTAGTAAAGTTTACACCATCTTTGCTTTTTTCAACCGTAAAATATGCGTTATTAGTTTCGGTAATTGTTTCCCATTTAATATCTACTTTATCGCCATTTGGCACAGCAGAGAAACTAAGTAACTCTATCGGTAATGGATTCCACCCAACAGTTTTACTTCCTAAACTAAACGTAGAAAAAGAGTTAAATGCGCTTGGCGATGAGGTTGATGAAACACTTCCTGTTTGTGCCGAAGTAAAATTTCCTAAAGAACTTGTACCACCAATGTCAATCCACGATGCCGGTGTAGCCGCTGTATTTTTTACAATAGTAAGCGAATTACCACCTTCAAAAACCTGATCATTAGTGCCAAAAAATAATTTTATGGTTTGGTTTCCACTTAAATCAAGCGTTGGTTGTGATGTGCCCGATGCATCAGTTCTGTTTATTGTCCAATAATGTATAGCCGAAATAGTATCTACCGTAGATGGCATTTGAGAAGAGCTGCTGCTACCCATAGCGGTCCATGGGTTACCATCATATAATTGCGCTGTATAGTTGTATAAACTAGTAGTGCCATGTAACAAAGTAAGTGCCATTGGTCGGCAATCGGGACTTGCACCAACAGGGAAATTTAATGTAGTACCGGTTGTTGATGCAAGCTGATATCTCATTGGTCCGTTAACATAACTTGTTGCTGCCGATGTTAAAGCCGGTGCCGTGGAGCCGTTTTGCATTGTTACAATATTAGTTGCATCAGTATTAAGTAAACCGCTTGTTAGTGTTAAAGCTCCGCTCACACTAACAGGCATTTGTAAGGTTACTGTAGGTGTTGTGGCTGTGTTATTAATAACAAAAGTGGTTAAAGAGCAAGTACCTGTTCCTGAAATATTTTGATTGGTTGATGTTGTACTACCCATATTTAAGGCGCCAGCACCACTAATAATACCGCAATCCATAATATAGCTTGATACAGTTAAAGTGTTGCCGGTGGCTATTACAAGCCCCGCACCCGATTTTACTATAAGAGAGCCTACTGTTATATTAGAATTAACAGTTACAGTTCCGCTTGATATAATAACATCAGCCCCTGAGGCCGGAAGGCTGGCCCCGCTCCAATCTGCTGCTGTATTCCAGTTGGCCGTACCAGCCCAAGACTTAGTGCCGCTCTCAGCTCCCAAAGTAACATAAGTAGCTGGGTTATTTTGATTATTATACTCCGTCTGCAGCCATCCTACAGAACGGATAACTTTAGATATACGTATTTCGTCTAACGTCCCGCTCCAGTTAGCTGTTGTTGGTGCAAAGGCTTCACAACCCAACGATAAAGTTCCGGTAGAAACGCCCATTACACCGGCAGTTGTATAAGATGATCCACAATCAGGTGTTCCGTTTGCAAAATTACTACCTGCCCCTGCTCCTACATATGTATTGATATAGCCCCCTGTTTGTGAATATTGACCAACAACATAATACCAAGTGTTTTTATTTAACGTTGTAGGTGATCCATAACTTCTATTTAAATATGGGTTGTTGCTGGCATCTCTTATTTCAAATTCAAGGTTATTAGTACTGTAAACGCCCATTTTCCAGCCGCCACTGGCATTATCTTCACTACCGGCAATTTTTTGATCTAAGCTTTTAGTAGCAAAATTAACCCAGCCAGAAACAGTTATATTTTGCGTAACATTATTATAAACAGAACTGGCACCGCCAGCCGCATTAATATAACTAAAGCCATTAACCCCATTAGCAATCTTCCCCCCGGTTATGCTGGTTGAGTTTGGATTTCCATTTAAAGCGTCAACGGTGGCATCATTATAATTACTAAGGTGATAAACAGCTACAAAGCTCGTATCCCATGTTGTGGGTAGGGATTGGTCGATACTAATAGTACCATCACCGTAATACATGTATATAGTTGTAGTAGTACTTGCAGAAAGAGTAGGAATTTTTACCCAGCCTATATAATTACCTGATGCTGCTGTGTATGATTCTGTTTGAAAATTTAAGGCTGTTCCATTGGCATCCGTAAAAATTATATCATAGCCATTAGCATTGGCAACATGCCCTCCCGGATATTTTAAATTAGTGCCATCTGTAACATTAATAAGAACCGGGAAGTTAGTTAAGTCTAGTCCACCGCCTACCATAGTATTGTTTATTGTTATGGGGCGCCTATATTGAGAACCACAAAGTTGGCTACCCGAAAAAATAAGTGTTGCTGTACCATCTGTAGTGGCAGAACATGTACCCGATGTAACAACGCACTTGTATTTATATCCATTAATTGATGGTGTAACACCAGAAAGGAAAAGTGTCGAGGTAGTATAATCACTATAAGAAACTCCTGCATCCATACTTGCCGAGGCTATGTTTACCCAAGTAGAACCTCCATCTGTACTTCGCTCCCACTGATAAGTAGTACCCGATAAACTTGACACGTTAACGTGAAAATAGGTGCTCGTGCCAGAGTAAACTACTGTTTCACTCGCGGGTTCTTGAACAATTGTTGGACAGGTGGAATAAGTTAAAACTGCCACACTTGAAGTTACTGAAGAAGCACAAGCAGTAATAACACATTGGTAATCGTAATTATTTACAGCACCTGTTGCGCCGGTAAGATTAAGTGTTGCCGTAGTATAATTACTGTAAGTAACCCCGGCATCTAAGCCGGCACTTGTAATATTAACAAAAGTTGTAGACCCACTAACTGCTCGTTGCCATTGATACGTTGGAGATGTTCCCGTAGCAGTAACCGCAAAACTTGCATTACCTGTTGTGGTTGTAAAGCTCGCGGGTTGCGTAGTAATTGAAGGGGCTTGGCAATAAGTTATCACAATCTGACCATCAGCACCATTTCCTCCTGCTCTACTATTGCTGTTTCGTTCACCGCCTGCGCCACCGCCACCAGGGCCCGTTGTGGGTGAAAGGCCTGTTGCATTATTAGCTCCTGTACCACCATTACCACCACCTGCTACAGCTGCGGCTCCCGTTTGCGTTGTTGCAGTAATTCCGTTTGAACCTGTACCAGCACTTCCACCGCCACCGCCGCCACCGGAAGCCCCTTGTCCTGAAGCACCATTACCACCCGAATAAGTTCCACCTGCGCCGCCTGTACCGCCTGCGCCATTTGCATTAGCAGATTCATTGGTACCTGCGCCACCCCCATTTGCAACAACCGGTGTTGCACTACTAAAAGTAGTTGTTCCACCTACAGTTGAGGCTACACCAGCCGTAGAACCACCCGTGCCGCCTGCGCCAACTGTAAAATTAATCGTGTTACCGGCAACCACCGCAATTGAATTGGTTATTGTATATGCGCCGCCGCCGCCGCCGCCGCCTGCAGCACCAGTAGCAGACCTTCCACAACCACCGCCGCCGCCGGCACCCCAACATTGTACGGTAATTGTTGTTACCCCTGTAGGAACCGTCCATGGACTGCTGCTTGCTGTGGTTAATGTTTGCGTAGTTTGGGCATTACCAACCGATAATCCCAAAAATATAATAAAGGCTGAAAAAAGTATCTTTTTAATCATAAAAAGTCAAATAAGTGTTTGCTAAAACCAAATTTATTAATTTTTCCTAACATGTGTAAGAAATAATCAGGTTTTGTTTGAGTGTTTTCTACCTTTTCGACAAAATGTTATTTAAAACGGACTAACGGTTTATCTATTGGTAAAAATCTTAACATCTGTTTTACAAACCATTAACTTATTATAGTGAAAATTAAATGCAGCTCGTATCTTTGTATCTCAAAATAAATTCCGAATGGATACAGAAGTGCTTGAAAAACCTATTGCGAAAAAACAAATTGAACAAGTACGTGATTTGATTTTACACAATGATGATGTAAATACATTTGACTTTGTTATTGAAACCCTTATAGATGTTTGCGGCCACAACCCTTTGCAAGCCGAACAATGCGCGCATATAGTACATAATAACGGTAAATGCGGGGTAAAAAAAGGAAGTTTTACCGATTTAAAACCTATATGCGAAACCCTTTTAGGTAAAGGTTTAAGCGCTACTATTGATTAATTAAGATAGTTTATCGGCTAATAATTTCATTTCAATTGCAGGCGAAATATTTTCGTAGCAAATATTATACACCGCCTGTGTAATTGGCATATCAACGCCATAGGTTTTATTTATTTCGTGTACACATTTAACAGCAAAGTATCCTTCAGCAACCATATTCATTTCTATTTGCGCCATTTTAACCGAATACCCTTTGCCTAACATAGCACCAAACATACGATTACGACTAAATTGAGAATATGCAGTAACCAATAAATCACCCAAGTAAGCAGATGCTTTTATATCTCTATCAATTGGATGAACCGCTTTTACAAAACGTTCTATTTCTTGTATAGCATTAGAAACCAAGACAGATAAAAAATTATCGCCATAACCCAAACCATGACAAACGCCTCCTGCAATTGCCACAACATTTTTAAGCACAGCCGAATATTCGGTACCATAAATATCATCGCTGCAAGTAACTTTCATGTAACGGCAGCGAAGCATTGCTGCTAAAATTTCTGCATTATTTATATCCGTACAAGCAAGTGTTAGGTACGATAGTTTTTCAAGGGCTACTTCTTCGGCGTGGCAAGGCCCTGCAATAACTCCAATTTGATTAAGAGGCACTTCAAATATTTTATTTAAATACTCTCCTACAATTAAATTGTATTGCGGTATAATGCCCTTAATAGCTGAGAAAATTATTTTATTAGCGAGTAATTCTTTTGGTAAATCTTTTATAGTATCGTGGCAAAAAGCAGATGGAACAGCTAACACAACAATATCGGCGTTTTTTATGCAAGCCTCAACATCCGAAAAAAGTTTTAGTTTGTTTTCGTTAAACTGTACCGAACTTAAGTAGCGTGGATTATGCAGATTTTGTTTTACATATTTACAATCGTCTTCGCTACGCATAAACCAATTAACCTCTTGTAAATTATTCGACAATAATTTTACCAGAGCTGTTGCCCAACTACCACTACCAATAACAGCTACACGTTTTTGCATACATTAATTTGTTAATACAACTTGTTCATCGCGCAAAGTTTGTTCGCCTCTCATTTTTTGTAGTAAACGTGCTACGGTTACCACATCTTTAGCGCAATAGGTTTTTATTCTTTCTAAATTTTTTTCTTCGTAATATACTTTAGCAACCTGGCTACCATCAATGTCATCTTTAGGGGTTGGTATATTAAAAATAGCCGCTAACAGTTGTAAAGATGTATAGCTTTTATAATCACCAAACTTCCATAATTCCATCGTATCAAGGTGCGTAATTTCCCACGGTTTTTTTCCTTGTATTTGTAATACATCAGGTAGACTTATTCCGTTAACTAACATCCGTCGGCACATAAAAGGAAAATCAAATTCTTTTCCATTATGAGCACATAAAACATAGTTAGAAAAATGCCTTTCTAAAGTCAGTTTAAAATCTTCGAGCAATATTTTTTCATCCTCACCATAAAAAGATTTTATACGAAATTCTTTTCCATTAAAATAACCTACACAAATGCAAACAACTTTAGCAAACTCGGCATAAATGCCCGCCTTGGTATATTGTTGTTCGGCAGTAATTTCCTTATTGTACTGCCACTTTAAATCCCACAGTTTTTTAAATGGCTCTTTTAGTTGATTGTAATCGTACACCAAGGGCACGGTTTCTATATCTAAAAATAATATGTTATTAATTTCTGCTTGCGGCATGCTATTTAATCATTACTCCTTTTTTATTTAAAAAGGGAATGGTCACAAAATTATTTTCTTGTATGCTTTCTGGTAGAAACACAAATTTTTTATCGTAAATGGTTTTGTTAATGTAAAAGCTAACCCAATACTCGTTCGCCAAACCAAACACATCTTCCATAATAGGTTCTATTTTTGAGAAAGCGTGTGGCTCTATTTTTTCAATAAAATGGCGAAGTGTAGATGTTTTTAGGTTTCGGTTATCAATTTCACCATAACCTTTAGAGCTTACAATAACGTTCTCTAACGAATTGTTTTTTAGGTTTATTAAATAGACCATCCAGCCATTTTGGTCTTCAATATTTTCAGGAACCACTGCTACAGCCACATCTTCAACCTGATGGATTAAATCTTCTGCCTTCATGTTACAAAATTAAAAAACTTATTGGGTAGCCGAAATTACAACATGTTTAAACAAACTGGTAAACAATTTTACATTTATGCCATTGAGTTTCTACTTTTGAAGCATGATTTCTGATACTACCGAACAAAGTGAGGTTGCTTTATTGGCTTCTAAATTTATCAATCATACGCAGAAAAACATTTTTCTTACCGGTAAGGCAGGTACAGGCAAAACAACATTTTTAAAACACATTGTTAAGCACACGCACAAAAAATCAATTATTGTTGCCCCAACGGGCATTGCCGCTATTAACGCGGGCGGGGTAACCATTCACTCGTTATTTCAATTACCATTTGGAGCCTATGTGCCGATTAATCAAACCACTACCACACAACAACTTAGTTTAAAAATAAACGACCCCATTTCTATTATTAAAAATTTACAAATGCACGAAAGCAAGCGTAAATTATTACGCGAATTGGAGCTTTTAATTGTTGATGAAGTGAGTATGTTACGTGCTGATTTGTTAGATGCCATTGATATGGTATTACGCCACATTCGTAGAAAAAACAGCGTTTTTGGAGGCGTACAAGTTTTGTTTATTGGTGATTTGCTGCAGCTTCCGCCCGTTATAAAAAACGAAGAATGGGAGTTCTTAAAACCACACTATAAAAGCATTTATTTTTTTGACTCGCAGGTGCTTCAAAAAGAAAAACCGGTTTATATTGAGTTGGATAAAATTTACCGTCAGGCTGATGGTAGCTTTATTTCGCTGTTAAATAATTTACGTCACAACCAAATTACCCAAAGTGATATTGAGCTTTTAAATAATTATTATAAGCCCGATTTTAAGCCAAAGGCAGATGAAAATTACATTACACTAACCACACACAACTATAAAGCACTTGAGTTAAATAAAACATTTTTACAGGAACTAAAAAACAAATCGTTCTTTTTTGAAGCAGAAATAGAAAACGAGTTTAGCGAATATGCGTATCCTATAGAAAAAACTTTAGAGTTGAAAAAAGGCGCACAAATTATGTTTGTAAAAAATGATGCAACAGGGGCACAACGTTTTTTTAATGGAAAAATTGGTGTTGTTTCTTTCATTGATGTAGATGATATAGAGGTGCAATTTGAAGATGGTACAAAATTGTTTTTGGAAAAATATACCTGGGAAAACATAAAATTTAAACTAAACGAAACCACGAACGAAATTGAGGAACAAACCGTAGGCACATTTACACAGTACCCTGTTAAACTTGCCTGGGCAATAACCGTGCACAAAAGTCAGGGCTTGACATTTGATAAGGCCATAATAGACATTGGGGCTGCTTTTGCGCCCGGGCAGGCCTATGTGGCTCTTTCTCGTTTGCGTTCGTTACATGGTCTGGTTTTAACCTCAGCTATTCGATATAATGGCATTACACAAGATGCGAAAGTAGTTGAGTTTGGCAAAACAAGGGAAGAGCAAGAAAACCTAAATGATTTAATTAAAAAAGAAGGGCTTGTTTTTTTAAAGAATTACTTACTACAATGTTTTGATTTTGGAGTACTTGCTTATAATGTAAGAGAGCACGTAGAGGGTTATAGCAAGGATGAAAAAAAATCGACCAAGCAAAAACATTATAAATGGGCTGCTGAACTAAAAAAAGAACTGGATGCTATAAAACCTCATGCCGATAAATTTTTATACCAGGTAGCAAATATTATTGATGTAAAAGAGTTTAATTACTTGGAAGTCCTTAAAGGGCGAGTACTTTCAGCTTCTGCCTATTTTTTACCTTTTTTTAAAACAAGTTCTAAAACCATTTTTCAGCAGATTGAAAAAATAAAATCAGAAAAAAAGATTAAAACTTATTTTAATGAGTTGCTTGAGTTGGAAACTCAGTTTTACGAACAAGCAAAACTTATCAGTAAAGCAGAGTTATTAATAAATGCTTTTTTAAACAACACCGAATTTACCAAAGAGGATTTAGCAGTTATACTAAACGACAGAACAAGAATTGAACAAATAAAACAAGCACATGCAAAACCAGAAACAGAAAACAAAGAAGTTGTTTATTACGAAGAAGAAGAGAAACCTGAGAAGAAAAAACCACTAAAAACTCCAAAAGAAAAAAAGAGTGCTATTAAAAAAGAAAAAATAGATACGAAGAAAGAAACCTTTGTTTTATTTACACAAGGCAAAACTATTCCTGAGATTGCAGGTATACGAAAAATAACAACTGGCACTGTTGAGGGACATTTAGCATACTATGCTGCTAAAGGCGAGATTGATGTTAGCAGCATAGTATCTGATAAAAGAATAGAGGAAATTGTTGCTGCCGCAAAACAATTAGATACTTTTTTGGTAAACCCAGTTAAACAATTATTGGGTGCAGAGTATAGTTACGGAGAAATTAAATTGGCACTTGCCTCTCATTTATCCAAGGAGTAAAAACTAAAAAACTCCTAATTCACACTCAAAAACCTCAACAAAATATTTTTTAAATTTTTGTTTTATTTCTTTCATGTCAACTTTTTTGCCTAATTCTTTATCAAGTGAGGTAACGGCTTTATCTGTAATGCCACAAGGCACTATGTGTTGAAAATAACTCATATCGGCATTTACATTAAATGCCAAGCCATGTTTGGTAACCCACCTGCTGCAATGCACACCAATGGCACAAATTTTACGCGCTTTTTTTGTGTCGGCAGCTAACCACACACCGGTTTCTCCTGTACTACGACCCGCAGTAAGATTATAATCTGCCATTATTTTAATAACAACCTCTTCCAGTAAGCGCAAATATTTATGTATATCGGTAAAAAAGTTTTCTAAATCTAAAATAGGGTAAACCACCAACTGACCCGGACCATGATACGTAATATCTCCGCCACGGTTTATTTTATAGTAGGTTGCATTTATGCTTTTTAAAAATTCGTTCGAAATCAATAAATTGTTTTCATCGCCGCTTTTACCAAGCGTATAAACGTGTGGGTGTTCTACAAATAACATATAGTTATCTGTTACCTGCTGTTTCATTTCAGGCAAAGAACGATTGCTCGTTTTTTGCGCAACAATTTTTTGCTGTAATTCTTCTTGATAATCCCAACAGATTTTGTAATCAATCAACCCTAAGTCTTTACACAAAACCCGTTTATTTTTTTCGGGCATGGCTTAGTCGTCTGTAGGCTCAGCAGCTCTTTTAAATCCTGCTTTTTTTGCTTTTATTTTTTTAGGCCAAATAATATTTACCAATTGGTTGTCTTTGGTAATGAGTGTTTTACTAATTCCGTTAGAAATATTAATGTCTCTTACGTCGTTTTTCCAAACACGTTGCACAGCGTCATAATTTCCATCGTCTAACATAATAAAAAATGTTTCCACCTTATGTTCTTTTACAACCGCTTTACCCTGAAAACATTCTGCATTAGCACCATTTCTAAAGGCAATAATTACATCGGTATAAGTACCGTCAGCAACATCTTCCGCGCCGCGTTCATCAAACTTTTGCGCCCATTTATTATAACAATTTAAATCTGCTTTTGGAGTTTCTTGTGCCAAAAGGCTTAATGAAAAAGTAAGGGCTAAAAGCGTAATTATTTTCTGCATGATGTTTAATTTTGTTTATTATAAATCTACCCAAATAACTTTGCTAAATTTATATCCGTTAAAAGTAAAAAATATTTCTTAATACTAAAATTATGCTTGTTAAAGTGTATGGTTGTGCGGTTTATGGCATTTTGGCCACCAAAATTACGGTTGAAGTAAATATTGTACCGGGCGTAAATTTTTATTTGGTTGGCTTGCCCGATAATGCTGTTAAAGAGAGCCACCAGCGCATTGATGCTGCTTTAAAAAACAACGGGTATAAAATTCCGGGGAGGCAAATTACCATTAATATGGCGCCTGCCGATATTAAAAAAGAAGGTTCTTCGTACGATTTAACCCTGGCTATAGGCATTCTTGCTGCATCTGAGCAAATAAAAGCAGACCTACTGGAACAATATGTAATTATGGGTGAGTTGGCACTTGATGGTTTTATTCGACCCATAAAAGGAGTTCTACCTATTGCCATTAAAGCTAAAGAAGAAGGGTTTAAAGGCATTATTGTTCCTACTGAAAACGCCGCTGAAGCTTCAGTAGTTGAGGGTTTAGAAGTTTATGCGGCTAACCATATTAAAGATGTGATTGATTTTTTTAATGGCGATTATTCTGCCATAGAAAAATTACATTTTAATGCAGAAAAATTTTTTAATCCAGATGAAACACTTGATATACCTGATTTTTCGGATGTAAAAGGACAAGAAAATATTAAACGTGCCTTTGAAATTGCCGCTTCAGGCGGGCATAATGTTTTATTAATTGGCCCTCCTGGAGCTGGAAAAACAATGCTTTCCAAAAGACTACCTTCTGTTTTACCACCGCTGAGATAAGAACACGTGTTATTGCCGCAAGAGAGGTACAGAAAAAACGTTTTGAAAAAAACGAGGGTGTTTATTGTAATGCACAAATGACTACCAAACTTTTACAAACGCATTGTGATTTAGATGAAGCTTGCAAAACACTTTTAAAAAATGCCATGGAGCGTTTAGGTTTATCTGCCCGTGCTTATGATAGAATTTTAAAAGTAAGCCGCACCATTGCTGATTTAGATGCAGCTTCAACTATTTCACCCAACCACATTGCCGAGGCTATACAATATCGTAGTTTAGACAGGGATAGCTGGGCGGGGTAGAAAAGTTACTCCGATTTTATGTTACTGCTCTTTTCTTTCGCGGTAACATAAATAAGTAAAGCCGTAGGACAGGCCATATTAGAAAACCTTTCGATAAATTCTAATATTCCCTGGCCAGCAATTACTCTGCTTAAAGCAGTTATAAATGTCCAAAAAATAGCCCAATACAAAACTGATTTATGCGGTTTTAATAAAACAATCAACGCTATAATTACATCTATAACGCCTATAATAGGCATCAGTTTTGTGGCATAAATATCAGAAAAACCAGCTGTCGTAATAAGCGGAACCCAAGGAGGGTTTACACTTATAGCCAAACAACCGTGTCCTATAAATGTTCCCGAAACTCCAATCCTTAAAACCCACTCTACAATGTCTGTTTTAATCTTATTCACAAACCTAACGCCATTTACTTAGTCAGTATTAACATGGCATTATCTCTTTGGTTTCCTACCATTACCGATACAGTATAAATGCCTTTAGCGTGTTTAGACATATCGTGCTTTAAACTTAATTCAGTTTGTGTTTTTGTTGTTTTAAGTGTTTCTACTTCTTTACCCATTGAGTCAAAAATTCTTATAGAAACATCTCCCATTTGTTCCGATGAGTATTGCAAAGTAAAGTTGTTTTCAACAGGGTTAGGGAATATTTTTATTGGATTAAACGTTTGCTTGTTATTTATATCTGTTGTTGAGCAAGCTTGCACTCCAGTTTTCGTAATAGTAACCGAGTCAATAATTGCATTGTTTTGGTCATAAGCCTTTACACTAATTTTACATCCATTTACATTACAAAAAACGTAGTTATATGTTGAGTTAAATAAATTCATAGCCCAAGCATCAGCGGTAGAACCCTGAGTATAAAGCCCAGCACCGGCACCGCCCGAAACAATTTCACATCTACCCTGTCCTGTGCCACTTCCGTACTGAGAAACTGGGGCCGTTGAGCTTATATTTAAATTAACCGGTTTTGATCTTTGATAATTATGGTCGTGTCCGGTAAAAACAAAATCAACTCCGTAATCATCGAAAGCTTTCCAAATAGTTGAACGATACGAGTTCATGTCTCCAGCATGGTTGCCCACAGTAAAAAACGCATGATGCAAAGAAATTATTTTCCAAACAACCGTTGGATCTGCTGCTGCATTTGCCAAAGTTGTTTGTAACCACGATAGTTGTGTAGCATTAGTTGGATCACATGTGTTAAGTGTTATAAACACAGCGTTTCCATATCTTACAGAGTAATATAAGTTTGTGCCACTTGTAGTTGGAATATCCCATAAATTAGAAAATAAACTGGCGTCATATGCATCATGATTTCCCTCGGCATGGTATACCAAACTATTTTGCAAAAAATTTGCTGCTGCACTAAAAAAAGTATTGTACTCGCTGGCAGATGTACCATCCAGCGTTAAATCGCCATTAAACAGCGTAATAGCAGGCTTACGCGCCGCAACCAAATTAGATATGGTTGTTAGGGTTGCCGGATAGTCTCTGCAATCGCCTAATACTCCAAAAGAATATGTATTTAAAGTTGGGTCTGGTGCCGTAGTAAAAGTGTTTTGGGTAGTCCACGAATGCCCATTAGAGTCATAAAATTTATAGTAAATAGTAGAACTTGCTGTTACTGTAGGAAATTGATATTTAAAAAACGAGATGCCTGATGTATATCCGGCCCTTTTTGTTCCTACAAAACTTCCTTTTTCGAAAGAAGTTGTATATCCCCACTTTACAGAGTCTGCAGAACCACTGCTACTCCATGTTACGGTTAATCCGTGTAATGGATCGCCACTGCTTCCCCATCTTATTTGATTTATGGTTGCTTTTGAACTAAAAGCATATACTGCAAATAATATTGCAACGAGTATTTTCTTTTTCATTGTTTATTATGATTATCTTTCAAATGTATGAAAGGATTCTGAAGCAAATTTGTTTTTTTTGGTAATATATAGGGTAAAACATGTTAAACTATTGTACTATTTCTGTGCTTAATTACTAAAAACACAGTTATTCCTTTACAAAGTTTTTACATTTTATTAATAAACAGAAAGAAGGGGTTATTTTTTATTTACCCCCACCAATACTCTTGAAAAATGCGCTTGCTTTTTCATTATTGGGATCAAGTTCTTTTACAATTGTCCAATAAGGTTTTGCTTTTTCGTTATCTTTTAATTTTACATAATAGTACCCTAAATAACTGCAAGCCTCTATAACATTAGATTTGTTAGCGGCACGCTCTTCGGGTTTTACAAGGTCAAGCCCTTTCTCATAATACGGTTTTGCCAACCATTTTTCGTTTTTAGCATCTAATTGCACATTGGCTTTTCCTCTCCAAAAATAACCTAACGGATATGCCGGGCTTGATTGTATTAATTTAGAAAAAGCGGTATCTGCTTTAATAAAATCTTTTGGTCCGTAATAATAAGCACGGCCAAGGTCGTAGTAATTTTGACCTGTAAGCGCTTTACCGCAACTTGGTAGTTTTTCGTAAGCAACAATGGCCTTGTCGTATTTTTTTGATTTCATCCAAATTTTGCCGATTTCACCATATAGTTCACAATTTTTTGTTGGGTCTAAATCAATGGCTTTTTGCAATTCAACAACTCCTAAAGAATCTTTTCCGGTTTTAGAAAGTAAAGAGCCTTTGTGTCTATAATCATCGGCAATGTATTTAAAGTTTTTATCGGCCGTTTTCTGAAAAAATTTGTTGATTGCTTTAGATCCTTTGCTATAAGCGGCTGTATCTGTTTTATTACCCATTTCATCATACGAATAACCAAGCAAGCGATATAAATAAGCATCGCTGGTATCCTTTTTTTGTATGTCTTCTATTTGCTTTATAGCCTCAGGATATTTTTTGCTTTCAAAAAGAAACGAAGCATAACGACTTTGTGCATAAGCATTATTACCATTTAATTCTAAATACTTTTTAATGGCATCAAGTGCATTGTTATCCTGATCGGCTCTGTGGTATAATTCTGCTATCTCTATATAAGCAGGCGCAAAAGTCGGGTCTATTTTCATAGCTTCTTTATATTTTTCTAAAGCAAGCTGATAATTGCGTGCGCGTAAAAACAATTTCCCTTGACGTAAAACTGCTTTTGGTGATTTCGGATTTAATTTTTGTGCTTCGTCATATTCTTTAATAGCCGAACTACCTTCAGTTGGGTGTAAATCTAATAAAGCGTCGCCTTTTAAAATATGTGCTTCTACATTCTTAGAATCGTATTTTAAAGCTTCATCTAAAATAGTAAGGGCTTGTGTTGAATTGCGAGATGCTTCAGGTGCAGTAATATAAGCATCGGCAAGTTCTACAAGAACATTTGCATTTTTTCCGGCTAAAGTTTTTGCTTTAAAAAGGTTTGTATTTGCATCAGCTACATTGCCTTGCAGTAAAAGTACTTTGCCTATACCCACAAAGTTTAATCCGTTAGTTGGCTGCACATCGGAGCCTTTTTTATACATCATAAGAGCAGAATCTGCCTTGTTATTTTTAAAAAAGTTTTCGCCGTAATGAAAATAATTATCTCCTTTAGTCGGCTCCTTACTTATCAATTGTCTGTATTCTACGCCGGCTAAGTCAAAACGTTCGTTTTCGGTTTTTGTAATGGCTTCTTGCAAATTTTGCGCGTTTACCAGTTGAAAAACACTTGCTGAACCTATAATTGTAAAGAAAAACTTATTCATAATTTATTTGTTTTTAAAACACGTACAAAAATACTATTTACCGATACTGTGCCAAATTTTTATTTTCGGATTTTTTGATTGTTTAACAGCCTTATTATTTCAAGCTCTCCAGCTCTTTCCAAACAAAATTGGCAACAGAAGAGATATAGCTGTCGGAAAAATCAAATTTAATTCCGGCAGTTTTATACACATCGGGAATAGAAACCGTATAACCCAACGATAAAGCATCTTTGTATTGCTGAATGGCTTGTGGCGGGTTTTGCATAAAATTTTTCCAAACAGCCAAAGCACCCAACTGCGCAAAGCCATATTCTATATAATAAAATGGCACTTCAAAAATGTGTAATTGCGCGTGCCACATACGTTTTACATTATCCTCTAAACCAGTATAATCAAGTACACCGCTTTCGTATTCGTTATAGGTTTCAACCCAAAGTTTATAGCGTTCTTCGGTGGTTTGTTTCGGGTTTTCATACAATTTTTGTTGATAGGCATCTACACAAGCAATCCAACAAAGGGTTTTAATGATTTTTTCGAGCTGCTCTTTTTTTGCGCGGTTTAATGCGTATGCATCTTTATAAAAAACATCCCAGCGTTTCATAGAAATCAACTCCATGCTCATAGAAGCTAATTCAGCTACCTCAGATGGAACAGATTTAAACTCATTTATTTTATAATCCTTAGTCAAAAAAGCATGAACCGCATGCCCGCCCTCGTGTACCATAGTTACCACATCGCGCTGCAAACCAACTGCATTCATAAAAATAAATGGTACGCCACTTTCGTATAAAGGATAATTATAACCGCCCGGCGCTTTTCCTTTTCGAGAAGCCAAATCCAAGTGCTTCATTTCCTGCATAGTGGTTAAGCACTCACCAAAATATTTGTCTGTTACAGTAAAACATTCTATTGATTTTTTCAATAATTCATCCGCTGTTTCAAAAGGGTGTAGGGGTTTATTGTTTCCCGTATCTACTTCGCTATCCCAAGGGCGATAAGAACTTAAGTTTAGTTCTTTTTTACGTTGTTCGTCTATGGCTTTGCTTAACGGAACAAAATATTTTTTAATGCTTGCATGAAAGCTTTTGCAATCATTTATATTATAATCAAATCTGCCCAGTTCTTTAAATTTATAATCTCTAAAGTTTTTAAAGCCTGCGTTCAGGGCTACTTGGTTACGCAGCGCCAATAACTCCTCAAACAATTTATTTAAGGCATTTTCATCTTGTTTTTTACGAGCTTGTATTAGGGTGTAAACATCTTCACGAATTTTTCTGTCGGTATTTTTTAAATATAATGCAGCTTGTTGTAGGGTTAATTCTTTGCCATCGTAATGTATGGTTTGCTTACCTGTAATTGAGGCATATTGCTGCGATTTTGTAGCAATTTGACTTTGCAAATCAACATTTTCTTCACGAAACAACTCGATGCTGTTTTTTACCGAACGCAGGTAGGTGAAATATTTTTTCTGATCTAACTCATTTAAAAAAGGCGATGCAATCAATTTTTTATTCAGCTTATCAGCCAATGGGGCAATTTTGGGGTCTATTTCTGTTACAAAAAACTCGTAGCTTTTATTGAGCTCTTCATTCTCGGTATCGCAACTCTGTTTAATATAGCGCCAGGCAAAGTTTTCACTTACGGCGGCTTCAAGCTCGTTTACATCTAACATCCATTTTTCTAATTCTTTCGAAGAAGAAATTTTTCTGTCTAAAAGTTCATTATATATTGATTCTAAATCGTTCCAGGTTTTAATGTCAAAATTTGCCGGAAGATAATTTCGGTTTGTTTTTTGGGTTGCGTTCATAGGTGTAAAAATACGGTTTAAAATATTTTTATGGAATTTATTTTATTCCCGCATCTAAATAGAAAATAAACACCATGAACATACAAATTAATGAACCGTGTCACGAAAACTGGCAAGCCATGACACCCAACCAACAAGGTGCTTTTTGCAAAGTGTGCCATAAAGATGTGGTAGATTTTAGTAAAAAAAGCATTGCTGAAATAAAATCGTTTTTTACTGAAAAAGCCGAAGGAAAAATATGTGGTCGCTTTGAAAAAAAGCAACTGGTTTACCTTTCTTTCGACGATTTTTTTAACTCGTTTAAATACTGGGCTTTATCAAAAAAGTTTGCCGTAATTTTCTTTTTTACATTTGGGTTTTTGTCGCTTACAACAAACGCACAAAGCAATGAACCTTTAACGGGTAAAGTAGTCGCGCCAAAAACACACTTGCAGGGCGGGGCTGTTGCAGCACAAACTAACAATTTTATAATGGGTAAACCAGCTCCGGTGCCTGATCAATATGAAAAAGGAGACGTTGCTTATCCTAAAAAAGACACTACTAAAAAACTACCTAAATCAACAGTTAAAGGCAATATAAAATGCACAAACCCAACACCTAAAAAAACAAATCCACCTGTTATGGGCATGATTGCTATTCCAAAAACCATCGAAAAAAAGAAAGATTAGTCCTATTTATTTTAAATACGGGAGATTTATTTTTTAAAAAGAAGTGCGTTAAAAATTGATGCTCTTTGAATGAATTTTCATATTTTTGGGAAAATAACTTTTTCTAAAAATAATACGATGAGAGTACAAACACTGGGGCAGTTTATTATTGAAAAACAAAATGATTTTCCATATGCAAAAGGCGAATTATCAAGACTTTTGCGTGATATAGGCATTGCGGCTAAAATTGTAAACCGCGAGGTTAGTAAAGCCGGTTTAGCTGAAATATTAGGCGAAACAGGCGATGTAAATGTACAAGGTGAGCAGGTAAAAAAATTAGATGTTTTTGCAAACGACCAATTTATTGCTGCGCTTAAAGCGGGTGGAGAAGTTTGCGCCATTGCTTCGGAAGAAAACGAAGACATTATTCCTATTGACAGCGAAGTTTCTAAAAGTGCAAAATATGTAATTGCCATGGACCCCTTGGATGGTTCATCTAACATAGATGTAAACGTTTCGGTTGGTACTATTTTTTCTATTTACCGCAGGGTTAGTTTAAGTGGCCCGGGCACTATTGAAGATTTTATGCAACAAGGTACCGAACAAGTTGCGGCAGGCTATATTATTTATGGTTCATCGTGTATGTTGGTTTATACAACCGGCAGAGGAGTGAATGGCTTCACCTTAGACCCAAGTATTGGTGAGTTTTGTTTATCGAACCCTGATATAAAAACGCCACAAGATGGTAGTATATATTCTTTAAATGAAGGAAATTACTTGCATTTTCCGGATGGAGTAAAAAAATATATTAAATACTGTCAGGAAGAAGACTTGGCAACTAACCGTCCTTATTCATCAAGATATATAGGTAGCGGTGTAGCAGACATACACCGCAATTTATTAAAAGGCGGCATTTATATTTATCCTACTACTACAAAATCGCCTAAAGGAAAGTTACGTTTATTATATGAGTGCAACCCACTTGCGTTTATTATTGAGCAAGCCGGAGGCAAAGCCACAGACGGTAAGATGCGAATTATGGAGAAGAAAATGAAAGAGTTGCACCAACGCACTCCTTTGTTTATAGGCTCAACACAAATGGTTGAAAAAGCCATGGAGTTTATAGTGAAACACGAAACCGTTGCTTCTTAGAATAAACTAAGAGGAACGATTTATTTTTTACCTGATGATTTTGTTTTAGAGTATCCTAAAAACACAAGAATATCGTCGCTTTTATCGTATTTGGTGTTGGCATAAAGCATCATCATATCACTTGCTTTATCAAAAATAATGGCTAAACCACCTTTTTCTGCTACGGTTTTTACTGCGTTGTAAACTTTATCTTGTATAGGTTTTACAAGCTCCATACGTTTTTTAAATAAATCGCCATCGGTACCAAAGCGTTGTTTTTGCAAGTCTTTAGCTTCCTTTTCTTTATTTACAATTTCGTTTTCGCGTTTTTTACGCAAATCGTCGGTAAGTAAAATTTGTTCTGCCTGATATGTTTTATATAGTTTGTCTATTTCAGCATACTTGCCTTCAATTTCTTTTTGCCAGTCGGCAGATGCTTTATCTAACTCAGCTTTAGCTGCCTTGTACTCCGGTATTTGATTTAAAATATATTCGGTATCTACATATCCAATTTTTTGCGCTACAGCAGTACTTGCCATGATTACTAATCCGGCAAAAATTAAAACTGATTTTTTTATATTCATCATCATATTATTTATCTCTTAAATTTTAATCAAAAGTATTTTTAAAAAAACGTTTTTACAAATAATAAATTTACAACTCACCTAAGTTTGCCCCAATGGTAAAGTGAAACTGTCCTTTACCGTTACCTGTACTTGAGTCGTACGGAATGGTATCAAAACCCCAACCATAATCAAGCCCCAGTAAACCAAACATGGGTAAAAATATACGAACACCTACACCGGCACTACGTTTTATGTTAAAAGGGTTAAAATCTTTATACACTTGTTCGGCATTACCACCCTCAGCAAAAACCAGCGCAAAAATAGTTGCTTGTGGATTAAGAGATATTGGGTACCTCAACTCCATAGTATATTTTGATATGATAGAGCAGCCTTTTCCATCAGGGCCCGATATAGAGTTATCTGCATAACCACGAAGCGCGATAATCTCACGACCATCTAACGAGTAACCTGTTAAACCACTACCCCCCATATAAAACCGTTCGAAGGGCGCTACACCAACCTTGGAGTTGTAGTAACCCAAAATACCAAACCCAAAGGCGGTTTTTAAAATCAGGTTACGTGCCTCTTTACCATCGGGTGCTTTTTGGTTGGTAAGTTGCATGTACCACTGCGTGGTAAATTTATATTTCTGAAACTCTAAGTATCTGTACTTTGCTTCATCACTTAATCCATCATAATTTTTTCCATTAAGTAGAGAATAAGGTGGTGTAACAACCGCTGTTAAACTAACATTGGATCCTCCTGTAGGGAAAATTGGATTGCCTTGTAAAGAATTTCTACTGATATTAATATTGGTTTTTAAGTTATTGATATAGCCCGTAGGAAAAGCAAAAACACTGGCGTTATATAACACATAGTAAGAGTAAGATTCTCCTATTGAAAAAGAGAAGTAATCATCCGGCCATTTTAAACGCTTCGCAAAACTAACGTTACCGGTCATAGATGTCATGTACGAAGCGTTGGGGTTTGTTACGTGTATGCCATTTACTTTAACTGTACGTCCAATACCATTATAGTTTTGTACTGTGTAGTAAGCTCCAACAGTTAATGAAGTTGGTTTTTTTCCTCCAAGCCAGGGCTCAGAAAAAGAGATGTTATAACTTTGATAATATATACCACTACTTTGTGCACGCACACTAAGTCTTTGTCCATCGCCTGCAGGCAGTGGGCTCCAAGAAGCTTTTTTAAAGATGTTTCTTGCCGAAAAATTATTAAAGGTTACACCCAGTGTTCCTATGATCCGTCCCGAACCATATCCACCCGATAATTCTATTTGGTCGTTTGGTTTTTCTTCTACAGTATAAGCAATATCCACTGTTCCATCGGCCGGGTTTGGTTTTGGTTCTACACCTAATTTTTCTGCATTAAAATAACCAAGCTGTTGCAATTCGCGTTGTGTACGCATAATATCTGACCGCCTAAAAAGCTGGCCGGGTTTGGTACGCAGCTCTCGCATAATAACATGGTCGTTAGTTTTTGTATTACCCGTAACCGTTACGCGGTTTATAATGGCTTGTTTACCTTCATACAAACGAATTTCCAAATCAATTGAATCGTTTTGTACGTTAATTTCTGAGGGTGTTATTTGAAAAAATAAGTAGCCATCATCCATATACAATGAGCTAATATCATATCCGCTTGGGTTACTATAAATCTTCTTATCTAAATCTGACTGATTAAAAACATCGCCTTTTTTAATGGCAAGAATAGTGTCTAATTGCCCGCTACGATACTTACTGTTGCCCGCCCAAGTAATGTTATGAAAATAATACTTATGCCCCTCATCAATAGTAATGTCAATTCGAACACGGTCGGGGGCCACAAAAGTAACGGTGTCTTTTGCTATACGGGCATCTCGATAACCAAGCGAAAGATACTTGTCTATTATTTTCGGTTCATCTTTTTCTAAGTTATCCTCTAAATATTTTCCGGAATTAAAAAACGTATACCAACGATATCTTTTTGTGTCTTTAAGTCGACCCCGTAAACCAAAACCATTTTTAATAGAAAACCCACCGGATTTTATAACTGTGTTGCCATGAAAAACAACATCTTGCACGCGTACTTTGTCTCCTTTATCAACTGTAATAATTAAAACAACTTTGTTTTTTCCGCTTTTGTCTTCTTGTTGTTTTATATCAACCTTTGCGCTAAAATATCCTTTATCTTTATAATATTCCTTAACAATATTCTGAGTGCTAACCATTATCTGATCAGTTACAATTTTTCCGGATCTCAGACTTATTTTTTTTCGGATTTCATCGGCCTCCGATTTTTTTGTAATGCCCTTAAACGTAAAACTTCCTAAACGGGGTTTTTCTGCTATAACAATTTTCAAGAAAATATCGTTACCAATAATTTTGTCGACGTTGATTTGAATGTCGTCAAAAAAACCTTGTTTCCAAAGTGCTTTAATAGCATCCGAAAATTTTTCGCCAGGAACTTTTACACGCTGCCCAGGAATTAAACCGGACACCAGTCGTAGTACATTTCTATCTAATGTTGTAATGCCTTCTATTTCTGTAGCGGCAATGTTATACTCTTTTGGGGTTGCATAATCAATTTGCTCTTCACCCAAAACAACACCGCCGCCTACCTGGGCAAATGCAATTTTCGCAATGCAAAAAAGAAGAAATATGAATACATGTTTTTTCAAGCAGCCTTAAGCGTTGTTTTTTATTTGCTCGCCTGTTTTTCCAAAGCGACGTTCGCGTTGCTGATAATTTACAATAGCTTGATAAAAATGTTCTTTCCTAAAATCGGGCCAAAGCACATCGGTAAAATAAAACTCCGCATAGGCCAACTGCCAAACTAAAAAATTGCTTATACGATGTTCTCCACTGGTACGTATCATTAAATCAGGATTTGGTATGCCCTTGGTAGATAGTTTAGATTCAAATAAAGATTCGGTAATTTGCTGCGGATTTAATTTTCCGTTTTTAGCCTCTTCGGCTATCTGCTTTACTGCATTTACTATTTCCCATTTGGCAGAATAACTAAGCGCCAAAACCAAGGACAAGCCTGTGTTTTTAGACGTTTCAGCCATTGCTTCGTTTAATTGTTTTATACATTTTTCGGGCAAGCTATTTGTATCTCCAATGGTGAGTAAACGTATATTATTCTTATTTAGTGTGGGGGTTTCTGCATGAATTGTTTTTACCAACAATTCCATTAAAGCAGACACCTCGTCGCCCGGACGATTCCAATTTTCTGTACTAAAGGCGTAAAGTGTAAGATATTTGATGCCGAGTTCGGCTGCCGCCTCAACGGTTTCTTTAACTGATTTAACTCCGTTTTGATGTCCAAAAATATGGGCTGCGCCCTGTAGCTTTGCCCAACGACCATTGCCATCCATTATAATGGCAACATGAGCCGGAAGCTTATTTAAGTTTATATCTTTTTTAATATTTTCCACCCTGTAAAAAACGAGTGCGAAGATAATAAAATAAGCGTAAGTTGCTGAATCTAAACCCCTTTGTTAATTTGGTTAAGTTTGGTTAAAAAGGTGTATTTAAGTAATTCGGCACGTTGTTTTGCTAAAGCCGCTTTTTCACCCTCAAAAAAGTCGTTTACTGTTTTGGTGAAGTGAAAAACCCATCTATCAAACTCAGGTTCGTGTATGTTTAAACCTACGTGTTTATCAAATACATTGCCTTTATAACCTTCTTTATCCAATAAAATAAACTTCCAAAAATCAATCATTCTGGGAAAATGGTGTTCAAAATCTATGTTTTTAAAATGAGGGGCAAGCATTTCGTCTTTTAAAACGCGGCTATAAAATGTTTTTACCAAAAATTCTACGCGCAATTCTGTATCTATATCGGGTAGCATTAGTTGCGTTTATCTAAACCCCACATTAATTTATTGCGCAAGGTGCTGAAGAAGTTTTGTCCGTTTAGGTTTATTAAATTAAAACGATAATTGGCTTTTTTTAAAATTACCTCATCATCCGTTTGAATAGTTGCTTGCTTAGAATCTAAAGAGATAAGATTTTGTTTATCTCGGCCTTTAATTTTCAACGAAATTTCTGATTTATCGTTAATAACAATGGGCCGAACATTTAGGTTGTGGGGGGCAATAGGCGTTAAAATAAAACTCTCTGAGCTTGGCTCTAATATTGGTCCGCCACAACTTAACGAGTAAGCAGTAGACCCTGTTGGAGTCGAAATAATTAACCCATCAGCCCAATAGGAGTTTAAAAAAATGCCATCAACCTGCACATCTATACTAATCATAGATGAGGAGTCTTTTTTTATGAGCGTGCATTCGTTTAGCGCAAAATTTAACTCAAATAAATTGTTCGGCTTTTGTAGTTGTAGCAAAGCGCGGGCATCAATAGTAAATTGTTTTTGTATTAGTTTATCAATGGCGCTTGTGTAATCTTCTTTATACACGCTGGCCAAAAAACCAAGCCTACCCGTGTTTACACCAAGCACAGGCACACCCGTATCTCTAATAAAATCAAGTGTTTCAAGCATAGTGCCATCTCCACCTAACGAAATTAAATAATTTGGGTTTTGCTCTTTTAATTCCTGGTAAGAAGAAAAAGTTGGTATATCTAAATTAAAACCAAACTCCTGTTTAAGAAATGAAAAATACGGTTGAAAAACAATTAAACGAATGCCTTCCTTGGTTAAACGTGTGTTTAGTGTTTTTACATAATCAGGTACATTATCTTTTACCGGACGGGCGTAAAAAGCAACAGTCATCATATATCGAGATATTTAATAAACTCGTTAAACCTGGTTTTTAAATCATCTTCGTAACCAGATTGGTGATAAGAAGCCTTTACTTCATAATTGTAACGATAAAACGTTTGCAAAACACGGGTTAAATCGTCTCTGTTAATTTTTAAGGTTACTTGTATTTTGGTGCTATCTGGCAACGAGGTTACATAGGAGCTTAAAATTTTTGCATCGTTGCTTTCAACAATGCCCGCAATTTGAGTAAGCGAATAATCGTTTTTATTTAACTCTAATTCAATAATGCCACCCTGTTCCATCACAGCCGATAAACCAGCTAACCTATCTAATACGCTTTTTTGTGTAATATTGCCTAAGTAGTTTTCTTTTTCATCAAGCACGGGTATAAGCGTAAGATGCAAGCCAGACATTAAGCGCAACGCATCAAAAGCATGCTGTGTTTGGTGTATTTGTGGTTTTATATAATTAAAGTGGTTGGCGGTAATTTTACTTTTACTGTTTGCCACATCTAATAATTCCGACTCGGAAACAAGGCCTGCCAGCTTTTTATTATGCAGTACAGGTAAATGAGTTACTTTAAACTCTTCCATCCAATGAAGCGCTTGCTCAACGGTATCTGAGTCTTTAATGGCTGGTATATCTTTTGTTATTAAATCGGCTATTAGCATTGCAAGTACAAAAGTGCCAATTTTTTTTGGAATCTCTTACATATAATAAAACCCGTCTATTTTATTTAAAAATTATCTTTGCCGCATGTTATTTGCTCAAGTTGCGGCACCCATAGCGTTAAAAAAACGTTTAATAGAAATGGTTACCACCAAAAGGGTGGCGCACGCCTTGCTTTTTTTAGGAAACGAGGGTGGCCCGCAACTTCCTTTAGCCATTGCTTTCGCACAATATTTGTTTTGTCAAAACCCAACAAACGTGGATAGTTGTGGCACATGTGCAAGCTGCATAAAAATCAGTAAGCTGGCTCATCCTGATTTAAACCTGGTGTTTCCTATTGCGCTTAGTAAAGATGTCCGTTTTAGTGACCACCTGGTAACTGAGTTTAGAGAGGCATTTCTATCTTTTCCTTACTTAAGTCTTAACGACTGGTTTAATGCGCTTGATGCCGAAAACAAACAACCCATTATTGCAAAAGACGAGAGTAACGAAATTATACGAAAACTTAGTTATACCAGCTACGAAGGGCGCGGAAAAGTTATGCTTATTTGGATGCCCGAAAAAATGAACACCGATGCCGCCAATAAAATTTTAAAAATTTTAGAAGAACCACCAGAAGATACTTTTTTCTTTTTAGTATCAAGCGCTTCGGATGGTTTATTGCCAACCATAATTTCGCGTACACAATTAATAAAAGTAAATGCGCCTTCTACCAATGAGATAGCAGCAGTAATTAGCGCTGCATTCAATTTATCGCAAGGACACGCCCAACAGGTAGCCGAACTCGCTCAACAAAACCCGCGTGAAGCTTTTTTATTGGCTGATGAAAACATAGCTTCTACCCAAAATTTTATTTTATTTCAAACATTTATGCGCTGTTGCCTGCGTTTTGATGCCTTTAAAATATCGACTTGGGTTGATGATTTTGCCCGTATTGGAAGAGAAAAACAAAAGCAATTTTTAGTTTACGCATTGCACACTTTTAGAAACTGTATACTATTAAAACACTTACCCACGGCGGTAACCGGCACAGATGAAGAAAAAGATTTTTTACAAAAGTTTCATCCTTATATAAACATGCAAAACCACGAAGGATTAACCGAATTGTTTGACAAGGCTTTTTACCACATTGAGCGAAATGTAAGTGCCAAAATATTATTTATGGATGTTGCTTTAAAAACAAACGAGTTGCTAAATAAAAAATAAGTATTTTTACACAACAAAAAATATAATTATGGGAAAAGGAGATCAACGTTCAAAACGCGGAAAAATTCACATTGGCACACACGGTGTAACCCGCTTACGCAAAAAAAAATCAGCTAAAAAAGCTGCTGCTAAAGGAACAACAGCTAAAAAAGCCGCACCTAAAAAAGCCGCTAAAAAAGCTGCGAAGTAGTTTTTAAAACTGTACGTTAAAAATGCCGCATCAATTTATGTTGTGGCATTTTTTGTGTGCCCTGTTTTATTTTGTAGTTTGGTTGCCATAAATAATGCCGTTTAAAAAAACCAACATATTGTTTTATTTGTGTTTACTAACCCTTGGTTTGTCAGCACAAACACCCACCTTTTCGGTTAATGCCGGAGCGTACAGAAAAATTTGCCCCGGAACACCAACCACTCTTGGTGGAAACCCTACGTCAAGCAACGATTCTGTTACTTACATTTGGCGCCCAAGTAGGTCTTTAAGTGATTCCACCGTTTCAAACCCCATTGCCTCACCAACCATTACTACTACCTATACAGTTTTTGTAACCAGTCATTCCTCAACGCAAGAAAAAAAATCGGATACCGTAACGGTTTACGTATATCCTTATTCAATTAATGCAGGCCGCGATACAACTATAAAACAAGGGCAAACTATTGTACTTCATGGGCAAGCGCCAGGAAACTCCACTGTTTATTGGACAGCACAAAGTGGCGCCCTATACAACCAAAATACACTAAGTCCGGATTTTTTTGCGCAAGCATCGGGCAAAGATTCATTGTTGCTAACTGCAACGTTTCCAAATGGCTGCACGTTATACGACTATCTTGTAATTACTATTTTACCCAACACCGAACTATATTTTTTTAACAGTTTTTCTCCTAACGGAGATGGCGCAAATGATGTTTTTTATATTGGTAATTTAAACTTATACCCAAATAACACGCTTGACATTTACAACCGATACGGGCAAAAAGTTTTAACTAAAAACCCATACAATAATGATTGGAATGGAACTTATTTTGGCACAGAACTACCCTCCGGAACTTATTTTTATATTTTAGACACCCACGATGATAACGCCGGAAAATATAAGGGCGAAGTAACTATTATTAGATAATATTTTTGTAGTTCGACGCATCTGCACTACCTTTATACTATGGAAGAGATTATAAACAAAGTGGCACAAAGCGGCATTGTGACGATAGACTTAGAAGAGTTTTATGATGATGTGCCGCGTGTTTTGTTTGATATAAAACCTTTACTTTTTCAAGAGCTTATTTTAAAAGAAAAAGATTTTAGAGAATACATTAAAACACATAACTGGAGCCAATATCAAAACACGTATGTTGCCTTAGCCTGCACGGTAGATGCTATTGTACCAACTTGGTCGTATATGCTGCTAACACTAAGCTTGAAACCTTTCGCTAAAAAAATTGTTTACGGAAACATAGAAGTGCTTGACACCATTTTATTTCAAGAAAAAATAAACTCCCTTAATGTAGATGCTTATAAAGATGCACGTATTGTAATAAAAGGTTGTGGAAATAAGCCCGTACCTATTGCGGCTTATGTTGCTTTAACCGAGAAACTAAAACCAATTGCTAAAAGTATCATGTACGGCGAGCCTTGCAGCACCGTACCTTTATATAAAAAACCGGCACAACAAGCATGATGCGTATAGACATTATAACTGTTCATCCGGATTTATTAGAGAGTCCGTTTAAACACAGCATACTAAAACGAGCAGCACAAAAGGGCTTGGTAGAGGTAAACCTTATTAACCTGCGCGATTACAGCACTTTTAAACAAAAACAAGTAGATGATTATGCTTTTGGCGGAGGTGCCGGTATGGTTATGATGATTGAACCAATAGCAGCCTGCATTAATCATTTAAAAAGTGAAAGAACCTATGATGAAGTAATTTATACTTCGCCCGACGGGGAACTTTTACAGCAAAAAACCTGTAATTATTTTTCTACCCTAAAAAATATTATTGTTTTATGCGGGCACTATAAAGGCATTGATGAGCGCGTTAGAGAACACCTTATTACCAAAGAAATTTCTATTGGTGATTATGTGCTTAGTGGTGGAGAACTTGCTGCCGCCGTTTTATGCGATGGCATTATTCGTTTGTTGCCGGGGGTTTTAAACGACGAAACATCTGCGCTTACCGATTCGTTTCAGGACGATTTATTAGCCCCACCCGTTTACACCCGACCACAAGAGTTTAACGGATGGAAAGTTCCGGATATTTTAATGAGCGGCCATACAGCTAATGTAGAAAAATGGAGACACGAACAAAGTTTAGAACGCACGAAACAACGCCGCCCAGACTTGTTTAAAAAGCATCATTAGGTGTTTTTAGTGCGTAAGGATATTTCGCAGGCTAAAATAAGCTATATAGCCAAGCGCAACACCAATACCGCCCCCAATCATAGAACTACGCCTTCTTTTAATACGAGCTTCTCGCTCATAGCCCAAAATATAAGCATCATAATCCAGGTTATTGATATTAGAAACTGTTTTGTGTTTTATTCGCACTTTTGGGATGCCCACCGTAGTAAAAAAAGCAAGGGGTATAATTGGGCCAAAAAAAGAACCAATTGAACCAACCAGTAAACCCGACGCACCACCAGCCAGACCGGTAATTAATCCTCCCGTAAAAGAGCCTCGGGCTTTAAATCCTTTTCTCGCATCGCGTTCGCCTTGCGTAAACAACCACATTTCATTGCGACTGTACCAATTGGTTATAGTATCTTGTTTATAGTAATAAAACACACCTCCGTTACTATATTTAATGGCAAATAATTGGTCGTTTTCTATATGCGTACGCTTGGTGCTATCATCGGGGTCAACAAAAGTTGCCGCTAAAAAACTTGTATCAAGCACAGGAGAAACAACAATTCTACCATTCATTAAATATAATGTGTCAGCCTTTTTTCGCTGTGCAACTAAAAAGTTAGACAGCAAAAAACAGAAAACAACAAGTAAAATTCGTCGCATAAAAAGCCGTTTTCATCAAAGATACGAGTTAATACAATTGGGTAAACTTTTTCTATTATTTAAGGGCTCTTTTCGTTAATTTTGCATCTCTAAATTACCTTATATGAACGATAAATTTGTAAACCGCCACAACGGTCCGCGTGAAGCAGAAGTAACCCAAATGCTTGAAAAAATTGGTGTCAGCAGTGTTGATGAATTAATTAACCAAACCGTGCCCGAGCAAATTCGTTTAAAAAAACCATTAAAGGTTAATGCCGCACTTACCGAGTTTCAGTACACAAAACACTTACGTGCACTATCAAAGAAAAATAAAGTATTTCGTAGTTATATAGGTTTAGGTTATTACAATACTATTGTGCCTGCGGTTGTACAGCGCAACGTGTTAGAAAACCCAGGCTGGTATACCGCTTATACACCTTACCAAGCAGAAATTGCACAAGGACGTTTAGAAGCTCTTTTAAATTTTCAGACAACTATTATTGATTTAACGGGCATGCCAATTGCCAACGCATCTTTATTAGATGAGGCTACGGCGGCGGCGGAAGCTATGTTTATGTTTCATAACAACCGAAGCAAAAACAAATTAAACGCGCACAAATTTTTTGTGTCAAACACATGTTTTCCACAAAATATAGATGTGGTTAAAACTCGTGCCGTACCCGTTGGAATAGAAGTTGTTGTAGGAGATGCAAACACTGTAAATTTTGATGATTCGTTTTTTGGCGCATTAATTCAGTATCCTGACATTAATGGTGAAGTAAATAATTACAAAAACTTTGTTACCACAGCACACAGTAAAGAAGTACAGGTTTGTGTAGCAAGCGATTTAATGGCGCTTGCTTTATTAACTCCTCCGGGCGAATGGGGTGCAGATTGTGTGGTTGGTAATTCGCAACGCTTTGGTGTGCCATTAGGATATGGTGGCCCACACGCTGCATTTTTCACTTGCAAAGAGGATTATAAGCGTTTAATTCCGGGAAGGATTATTGGTGTGAGTTTAGACGCAGAAGGAAACCACGCCTTACGTATGGCTTTACAAACACGCGAGCAACACATTAAACGTGAAAAAGCAACCTCAAATATTTGTACGGCACAAGCTTTATTAGCTATTATGGCAAGCATGTATGCGGTGTATCATGGTCCGGATGGAATTAAATCAATTGCTGAACAAATACATTCTAACGCAGTTAACATTGCCGAAGAATTAAAAAAATTAGGCTACAACATAAAAACAAAATTGTTTTTCGACACGTTTGTTGTTGAGGCCGATGCAAGCAAGATTAAAAAATTAGCAGAAGCAAACGAAATCAACTTCCATTATATAGATGATAAACACATTGGTATATCTATAGACCAAACAGCAGAGGCCGCTGACATTATGGATGTAATAAACGTTTTTGCTGAAGCGGCATCTATAAAAATTACTGCGTTCGATCTTCATCATAAAAACAATATTGCAAGTTCGTTTGCTAACCGTACATCCAAATATTTAACGCACCCAACATTTAATTCGTACCATAGCGAAACAGAAATGATGCGTTATATAAAACGTTTAGAGAATAAAGATTTATCGTTAGTGCATTCTATGATTTCTTTAGGTTCTTGTACTATGAAATTAAATGCGGCTTCTGAGCTTTTACCCATTACATGGCCCGAATTTGCAAACATACACCCATTTGTTCCTATTGAACAAACAAAAGGCTACCAGCTTATTTTAAAAGAACTTAATAAAGATTTAAGCAATATAACCGGCTTTGCAGAAATGAGCTTGCAACCAAACAGTGGTGCGCAAGGCGAGTATGCCGGTTTAATGGTTATACGCGCTTATCATATCGCTAACGGCAACCCACACCGTAACGTTGTTTTAATTCCATCATCGGCACATGGTACAAACCCGGCATCAGCAGCGCTTGCCGGCATGACGATTGTTATCGTGAAATGTGATGACAAAGGAAATATTGATGTTGCTGATTTAAAAGCAAAAGCAGATCAGTATAAAGACACGCTATCATGCTTAATGGTTACCTATCCATCTACACACGGTGTTTACGAAGAGAGCATTAAAAAAATCACCAAAATAATTCATGATAACGGCGGACAAGTTTATATGGATGGTGCCAACATGAATGCGCAAGTTGGTTTAACCTCTCCGGGAAGTATTGGGGCAGACGTTTGTCACTTAAACCTGCACAAAACATTTGCTATTCCACATGGCGGTGGTGGTCCTGGCATGGGCCCTATTGGTGTAGCAAAACACTTAGTTGAGTTTTTACCATCACACCCTGTGATTAAAATTGGTGGCGCAAAATCTATTACGGCTGTTTCTGCAGCACCTTACGGAAGCTCATTAATTCTTCTAATTTCTTATGGTTATATTAAAATGCTTGGCGCTGATGGGGTAACCCAAGCCACCAAAACAGCCATTTTAAACGCCAACTATATGAAGGAGGTTTTAAAAGATCATTACAAAATTTTATATACCGGTAAAAACGGACGTTGCGCGCACGAAATGATTTTAGATTGTAACGAATTTAAAATGAGCAGTGGTGTTGAAGTTGCTGATATTGCAAAACGTTTAATGGACTTTGGTTATCATGCGCCAACAGTTGCATTCCCTGTAGCAAACACCTTAATGGTTGAACCAACCGAAAGCGAAAACAAAGCAGAGCTTGACCGTTTTTGCGAAGCCATGATTACTATACGCAAAGAAATACAAGAAATTGCTGATGGTAAATTTGACAAAACAGACAACGTACTTAAAAACGCACCGCACACAGCTAAATTAGTTGTCAGCAATAATTGGAACAAAGCGTATGACCGCGAAAAAGCTGCTTACCCACTTAAATGGGTTAAAGCAAATAAGTTTTGGCCAAGCGTGGCGCGTGTTGATAATGCTTATGGCGACAGAAATTTAGTGTGTGCTTGTTTGCCTATTGAAGCCTATATGGAAGAAACCGTTATAGCTTAATTTTATATTATTTATGAGGAAAGCCCTTGCACAGCGCGAGGGCTTTTTTTATGTTTGTAACATGACCATACAACAAGCGCAACAAAAAATTGATGAATGGATAAAAACCCACGGGGTTCGTTATTTTAATGAGCTTACCAATATGGCTATTTTAACCGAAGAGGTTGGCGAGGTGGCTCGAATCATGTCGCGCAGATACGGGGAGCAATCTGAAAAAGAAAGTGATAAAAATAAAAAGCTGGATGAAGAGCTTGCTGATGTGATGTTTGTACTAATGTGTATTGCCAACCAAACGGGTATAGATTTAGAAAAAGCATTAGAAGAAAACCTGAAAAAGAAAACAGCGCGCGATAGTGAAAGACATAAAAACAACGATAAATTAAAACCATGAACTTATATTCAGTAAACAGTGGAAATTTTAAATTAGATGGTGGTGCAATGTTTGGTGTTGTACCAAAAACGGTTTGGAACAAAACAAACCCGGCAGATGAAAACAATTTATGCAGCTGGAGTATGCGTTGTTTGTTGGTTGAAACAGGTAACCGTTTAATTTTAATTGACAATGGCTTAGGTGATAAACAAAATGAAAAATTCTTTTCGTACTACTATTTGCATGGAGATGATTCTTTAGAAAAATCGTTTGCAAAACATGGTTTTACTTTTGATGATGTTACCGATGTTTTTTTAACACACCTGCATTTCGACCATTGCGGTGGAAGCATTAAATATACTGACACAGCTAAAACAAAGTTAGTTCCCACATTTAAAAATGCAAAATACTGGAGTAATAGCAAACACTGGGATTGGGCAACGAACCCAAATCCGAGGGAGAAAGCGAGCTTTTTAAGAGAAAATATTTTACCCATACAGGAAAGCGGACAACTAAACTTTATCGAAAAAGAAGGTGAGTGGTTACCGGGCCTTGAAGTATTATTAGTTAATGGTCATACCGAAAGCATGATGCTTCCTTTGATTACGTATAAAGAAAGTAAAGTTT
>Ga0210394_10000423_pt1 | contig 91474 bp, 76 predicted proteins | sample IncBWC12MmetaG_FD_160121 | JGI IMG/M metagenome (GOLD analysis project Ga0210394, IMG submission 160121) | Forest soil microbial communities from Barre Woods Harvard Forest LTER site, Petersham, Massachusetts, United States - Inc-BW-C-12-M | ecosystem: Environmental > Terrestrial > Soil >...
GTCGCGGCGGATAAGCTTCAGATCTTTGTTTTGCGAACCGAGAAAAAACCCTAGCGGTATTTGGTGCATTACGATCAAATAATGGAGGCCATCCTGCGCGTCTTTCTGCCAGGGGCCATCCGAGTCGCGGTGATATTGGTTGGTGCCGACAACGATAACCTCGTATGGCGGCTGCGAGTCACTCGGCCGGTTGAGCAGGTGCACGCGGTCGGGTCCGGCGACGTGGAACACGGTTTCGGCAAGGCTGCCTTCGATCCGTTCTGACGTACAGCTGTGCATGTTATCTGCAATCAAGGCCCAGGCAGCCTTGTTGACGACCTCATCGGGATTGTCCTTTACCGAAATGGCAACGGGGCCAATATCCTCATCCGTAAGGACCTGCGGGACATCCAGCGCCTCCGATGTTTCCACGCGATGGGACCAGGCGCTGGGCTCGACCGAGAGCAATCTCCTCACGTGATCCCGAGCGTACCAGCGCATTGCCGCTGGGACGATCAGAAGTGCGACCAGGATCACATAGGCTGAGGCCTTGAGTTTCATTGCTTTGGATTCACGATAGTGCCTTGGCCGAATCGACACCGAACGAAATCCCACGAAGGTGGTTACCCTAGTACCGAATCGACGCTTGTTCTACCTCAACTTCCGTTGACGCTCACGAGCGCTATGCTAGGTGTTGAAATCAGGCGATTGTACTCATCGACCCCTTCAAATCAGCGCAAAGGGTGGTTCGCCCGGATCCCTCGAGCGCCAAAAGAAGGCGCGTCGGGATGACAAGCGCTAAGCGATGGGGACCGTGAAGTAGAAGACCGATCCGTGGCCGGGTTGGCTGGTGACTCCGATTTCACCGCCGTGCAGCTCCACAATGGCTTTGGCGATGGCCAGACCCATGCCCGTGCCCTGGACCTGCAAGCGGTGATTGCGGCCACGGTAGAACTTTTCGAAGATCAGGGACTGGTCGAAGTCGTCGATTCCCGGGCCGCGATCGGCGATGCTGACCATCAGCGAGCGATTCTTGACTTCGCTGGCAATCTGAATGGGCGACCCGGGTGCGGAATACTTCGCGGCGTTCTCCAGAAGTTGGGCGATGACTTCGGAAATGCGATGCACGTCGATGCGGACGGGCGGAAGGTTGTCCGGAAGAACGGTGCTGACCGCGTGCCCGGCGAGCGCGGTCGAGAGTCTGGCGATGGCATCGTCGATGGCCTCCTGAATTTGATGCGCGCCGAAATGCAATTCCACTTGGTGGGCGTCCAACTGGCTCATTTCAGCGGCTTCGCCGACCAGGCGGTCGAGGCGGTCGCTTTCTTCGTTGATGACGGTGAGCAGTTCGAGGCGCTGAGTCCCATCCAGGCCACGATTCGAGAGCAGGGAAGTGACGGAAGCCTTGATGCCGGTGAGAGGGGTGCGAAATTCGTGAGTGACGGAATCGAGAAGGGCGGAGCGCAGTTGTTCGCCTTCCCGCGCGGCTTCGGCCTTGCTCAACTTCTCGATGGCACCGGCGCGCTCGACGGCGATGGCAATCAGGCTGCTCAACGCCTCTAAAGTTTCGCGGGAAAGGGCAGCGCCGGCAATTCCCAGACTCCCCACAACCCGCACCCCCAGCCTCAAGGGCACGACTGCCACGCGAGCCTCGGAATCGATTTTCGGTTCACCACGCATACAAACCAATTGCAGATCGTGGATGTCCAGTACATGGGTGGCGGAATCGGAACGGTAGATGTCAGGCCGGTTCGGCAAAGAGACGGCGGCGGACGCTACTCCGAAACCATCCACGATGAAGCGTGGAATCTTGTTCAGCAGTTCCGCGGCGTTGTCACTGGTGAGCAATTGCTGGCTGAACAGGTATAGCTGTTCGGTCTCCTTCCGGCGCTCGTGCGCGCTCTGGGCTTCACGGCGGGCGCGCTCTGCCAACTGGCTGGCAATGATGGCGGTAACCAGGAATGCGGTCAGAGCAACCCAGTTTTGGGGATCTGCGATGGTCAACGTACCGATGGGGGGAAGAAAATAATAGTTGAAGGCCAGTGTGGCCAGCAGAGCCATGAACACAGCGGGGCGCAGTCCCCAGTTGGCGGAGACTATGAGGATGCCGACCAGAAAAGTGAGGGCAACTGTGGTCGGGTTCACGAGCAGCACGGTGCGGTAAACCACGACCAGCAGCGCCACCGTGGCAGCGGAGGCGGCGTAGGGAAGAGCCGGCCTGACCGGGGACGATTTCACGCAGGCGATTGTAACTGACATCGACAATTTTGTTCTGCTCAACGACAATATCCGCGATGACCAAAACGCCCGAACAATGGCTGGAGGAAACTTCGCCCGCGAAGAGAGGCGGAGTGCTCAAACTGTTTATGGGTTACGCGCCGGGTGTAGGGAAGACCTACAGCATGTTGAGCGAAGCCATTCGGCGCCATAGCCGCGGCGAGGATGTGGTGGTGGGAGTGATTGAATCCCACGGGCGCAAGGCGACGGCTGACCTGGCCACGCAATTGGAGAGCGTGCCGCGAAAGAAGCTCGAATACAAAGGCACGATCTTCGACGAGATGGACGTGGATGCCATCCTGGCCCGCAAACCGCGCGTGGCTTTGGTGGACGAACTCGCACACACCAACGTGGAGGGCAGTAAACACGCCAAGCGTTATCAGGACGTGCTGGAGCTGCTCGATGCCGGCATCGACGTACTCTCGACCATGAACATTCAGCATCTGGAGAGCATTACTCCGACGGTGCAGAGCATAACCGGCATTACGGTGCGTGAAACCGTGCCCGACTGGGTGCTTAAGCGGGTGGATGAAGTTGTGATGTCGGACCTGACGCCGGAGGCGCTGCAGAACCGCATGCGGCGCGGCGACATCTATCCGCTGGACCGAGTTGACCGTGCGCTGGGTAATTTCTTTCGCCCTGGAAACCTTATTGCCCTGCGCGAACTGGCGCTGCGCCAGGTGGCACAGGAAGTGGATCGCAGCCTGGAATCGTATCGAGAAAAGGATGACAGCAGCGCGACGGTTGCGGTGCGGGAGCGGATCGCAGTTTGTATCAGCTCAAATCCCGCTGCTCAGTATCTGATTGCCCGCGGAGCGCGCATGGCGCAGGCGATGAATGGCGAACTTTATGTGGTGTACGTGGACCTGGGCCAGGACGGCAGCGAAGCCAACCAGAAGACACTGGCGGCGAACGTGCAGTTTGCGGAGAACGTAGGCGCGCAGGTTGAAAAGCGGACGGGGAAAAGCGTGGCACAGGTGGTGGCCGATTTCGTCCGGGCGAAGCACATTACCCAAGTTGTGTTTGGACGTTCGGCGACTATGGGAGTGAAACGATACTTGTATCTCTCGGCGATTCACAAGTTTCTGCGCGATGCGCCACCGGTTGACGTTCATATTGTCACGCAGGAGCCTTCCTGATTCGCGATGAGCGAGCGCCGCCGTATTCTCGTAGTGGACGACGAACCGCAAATCACGCGGGTGTTGCGGACCAGCCTATCCAGCCAGGGCTATGACATTCGCGTGGCGAACGATGGAGAGACCGCCCTCGAAATCATGAAAGATTGGACGCCTGATCTGGTGGTGACGGATCTCTCCATGCCCAACATGGACGGACTGGAGCTTTGCCGGAAGCTGCGGGTCACGAGCCAGGTTCCCATCATCGTACTTTCGGTGCGTGGTGAGGAACGAACAAAAGTGCAAGCGCTTGATGCGGGAGCTGATGACTACGTTACCAAGCCTTTCGGAATTGAGGAATTGCTGGCGCGGGTGCGGGCGTCGCTGCGACGAGCTCCGGCTGAGAATGGGCAGACGTCGGTCATTGAGGCCGGTGACTTTCGAATTGACCTGGCTGCCCACAAGGTGACCGTGCGCAAGCGCGAAGTGCGTCTGACCCCAAAAGAGTTTGACTTGCTCGTCTACCTGGCCCGCCACGCGGGCAGGGTCGTTACTCACCGAGCTCTGCTGGGCGCGATCTGGGGTGGTCAGAGTACGGAGCAGGTGGAGTATCTGCGAGTGTTTGTCGGACAGTTGCGCAAGAAACTCGAACCTGAAGCTTCGTCTCCGCGCTACATCGTCACCGAGCCCTGGGTTGGATATCGCTTCGAACCGGGCAAGTAATTCCTCTGTTTTCTGTCCGTTGCTTCGTAACGCACATTCTACGAACTCTTTATTCAATCCTTACGGCGTTCGATTTCTAATCAGTTGAGTTGAAGACAGAGAGGTAGAAGGGCCAGGAATCTTATGTCATCCATGAATAACGTATGCGCTGAAGACTTAGCCAAGCTTTTCCATCACTACCATGAAGCTCTTGCCCATGACTTCCACGGGCAAGCGAGCCGGGAAGCGGAAGTTTCCTGGGAGCAGGCGCAGCAAAACGAACGCAAATTGATGATTGCGGCTGCCCGACTGACGCTGTTGGAACTGGCGGCATCGTCCGAGGGAGAGCGAACCGATCGCAAGTACTTCGCCAAGCCTGGCGAGGCGGATTGGGGCTGCTAGTGTCGCTGGCTGGATAGAGGCGGGAGGCTTTACGAAGTCTTTACGAACTGCTTAGCCCACCTTTACGCTGCGGGTTGTCAACTCGTATTCCGCGTCTTCCAAAATAACCAAACGGTTGGAATGGAGATCTCAGGTATGGATCGCACAAATGTGCTGCGCTTGATGGACGCCGGCAGGCGGATCGCTTTCATAGTCTTGTTGTTCGCAGCGTTCTTGACACCGGCGTCGTTTGCCCAGCAGCAGTCGAGTGACGCTCCCGCTATAACTTCGGGAACTTCGGTGAGCGGAGATCAGCCAATACCCCCGGCGGTCGCAAAAGAGCTCGACGCCATGAAGAAGCGCATCGAACAACTCGAAGCGGAACTGGAGAAGAAGAACGCTCCGCCCGCGGCGGTGGACTCGGCGAAAGTGGTTGGATCGACAACGCCGGATCCCATGGCTTCTTCAGTGCCACCAGCAAGTAGTCTCTCGGCCAGCACCGAGCTTTCCACGGCCACCAAACCCGCCAAGGAAGAACCTTTTGCCTTTGCGGATTGGACCTGGCTGAATGGCAATGCGCGTAATAAGACGCCGGCTTTCGATTCGAAATTCTTCACGCCGGAATTCCGGGCGGACGTGGACTATATCTACGACTTGAACCATCCCAAGGATGACACCATCGGTGGATCGAGCGAAGTATTCCGGTCGAATGAAATTCAGGTGACACAACTCGGCGTCGGGGGCGACTTCCACTATGACAACGTTCGCGGCCGGCTGATGACCCAGTTTGGGATGTATTCCACGACCACGCCACGCAATGACGCCAGCCCCGCGCGCGGGCAATGGGACCTTGCCAATGCCTATCGCTACGTTTCGGAGGCGTACGGCGGGTATCACATCAACGCGTTGCACGGAATCAACATCGACGCCGGAATCTTCATGTCGTACATCGGGCTTTTCAGTTACTACAACTTCGACAACTGGGCGTATCAGCCATCCTACGTTTCGTCGAACACACCATGGTTTTTCAATGGATTGCGGGTACAGATGTTTCCCACTGCACACCTCAAGATTGAGCCCTGGATCATCAATGGGTGGCAGTCGTACGGGAGGTTCAATGGCAGGTTGGGCGTGGGTGGGCAGATTTTGTGGCGTCCAACTGGCTGGCTTTCGGTGGTTGGAAATCAATATGCGTTGGGCGAGGATGCGCTGAACACCCCAGGTCGCGTGCGCTATCACACGGACGACAGCGTCGAAGTGAAGTACTACGACCATCCTGAGAACTTCTTGAGCAAGGCTGCCTTTTCGCTGACCGGCGATATGGGATGCGAGCATGGCGGCGGCGTGAGCTGTGCTGGGAATTCGGCGAAGGGGCCAAAGCAGGACTTCCTGGGTTTCATGCTTTACAACCGCTTGTGGTTCCACAGGGACCGTTACGGCTTTACAGTCGGCGGGGGCAAGATTAACAATCCCGGCCGCTACCTGGTGCTGCTGCCGCCGATCAATGGGGCGACTGCGGCTTCGGGGACGCCTTACTTTACTGAGAATCCCGGCGATCCGTATAAGGCGTGGGATCTTTCCGAGACTTTCGACTATCTGCCCAGCCAGTACTTAACTTTCCGCTGGGAGTTTGATCACCGGGCGGCGAATGTGCCGTATTTCTCGGGCAAAGGCGGGATCACGCCTCCGCAGGGCAACACTGGCGCGCCGGGTTCGCTGGTCCCAGGTTTTACTCCGGACCTGGTGAAAGACGAGAACCGGCTGGATCTGTCGATACTGGTTAAGTTCTGAGCAGGCGACGCTTGGGAGATTGATTTATGCAGGATGCTCTGTGGATTGCAGTCACCATCGCGTTTTTTTTGCTCGCGATCGGCTACGTGCGGTTCTGTGACCGCATTCGTTGAGGAGAAATGCCGTGAGTGCTGAGTCGATCATCATGTTGCTGGTGAGTGCCGGGCTGATGGTCTATCTGTTGTACGCGCTGTTGCGTCCGGAGAAATTCTGATGACGGCAAATGGCTGGTTCCAGATTCTCTTGTTTCTCGCGCTCATTCTTGCGGTCACCAAGCCGCTGGGCGTGTTCATGGCGCGGGTGTTCAATCGAGAGCGGACCTTTCTGGATGTATTGGTGCGGCCGCTGGAGCGGCTGCTCTATCGCATAACCGGTGTCGATGAAAACCACGATATGGCGTGGACTGAGTATGCGTTTTGCATGCTGTTGTTCAGCGCCGTTTCCATGCTGCTGCTCTACGGGATTCTGCGATTGCAACAGGTTCTGCCGTGGAATCCGCAAAGACTTGCGGCGGTGGCTCCCGGACTGGCGTTCAATACAGCCGCATCTTTCACCACCAATACCAACTGGCAGAACTATTCGGGTGAATCCGCCATGAGTTATCTGACCCAGATGGCGGGGCTGGCGTATCACAATTTCACTTCGGCGGCGGTGGGAATTGCGCTGGCGATCGCCTTCATTCGCGGCATTGCGCGACGGGAGAAGGAGACGATCGGTAACTTCTGGGTAGACATGACGCGGGCAACGCTCTGGGTGTTGCTGCCAATGTGCATCGTGGGTGCGTTGTTGCTGGTCTCGCAGGGGGTGGTGCAGAATCTGCGGCCCTATGACACGGCGAAGCTGGTCGAGCCGCAGCAAGTGCAGAAAACCGGCGCTGATGGAAAGCCGATGGTGAGCGCGGAGGGTAAGCCAGTGATGGATAACGCTACCGATCAGACCATCGCGCAGGGGCCAGTCGCGTCGCAGGAAGTGATCAAAGAGCTGGGTACGAATGGCGGTGGCTTTTTCAATGCAAACAGCGCGCATCCCTTCGAGAACCCGACGCCGTTCAGCAACTATCTGGAAATGATTTTCATTTTTGCCATTCCTGCGGGACTGACTTACACCCTGGGGCGCATGACCGGGTCAGCGCGTCATGGGTGGGCGGTTTGGGCGGCGATGGCGTTCTTGTTTTTCTGTGGAGTCACGGCGGCGTACTGGGCCGAGGCTAAAGGGAATCCGCTGCTGGCGGGAGTTGATCAACGCGTATCCGCCACTCAGCCCGGCGGAAATATGGAAGGCAAGGAGGTCCGCTTCGGGATTGCGAATTCCGCATTGTTCGCGACGGTGACCACGGACGCGAGTTGCGGGGCCGTGAACGGATTTCACGATTCCTTTACACCGCTGGGCGGCATGGTTCCATTGGTCAACATCATCCTTAGCGAAGTGGTGTTCGGCGGCGTGGGCGCCGGTCTATACGGCGTTTTGATCTACGTGGTGCTGGCGGTGTTCATCGCGGGGCTCATGGTGGGCCGCACGCCGGAGTATCTGGGCAAGAAGATCGAAGCGTACGACGTGAAGATGGCGATGCTGGTGACGCTGGTGTTTCCGCTGGTGATTCTCACGTTTACGGCGATCTCGTCGGTGGAGGGGTTCGGCACTTCGAGCATTACTAATCCGGGCCCTCATGGCTTCACCCAGGTGCTTTACGCTTTTGTGTCGCAAGCGGGCAACAATGGTTCTGCATTCGGGGGGCTGAACGGAAACACGCCCTGGTACAACACGTCGGGCGCGATCACGATGCTGGTGGGACGGTTCTTCATGGTCCTGCCGATGCTGGCCATTGCCGGGAACCTGGCGAAGAACAAGTATGTGCCACCGTCTCTGGGAACGTTTCCAGTGACCACACCGTTATTCAGCGTGTTGCTGGTGGGAGTAATTGTGATCGTCGGCGCACTGACGTTTTTCCCCGCGCTCAGCCTGGGACCAATCCTCGAACATTTGATGATGACTGCGGGCAAGACCTTCTGAGAACGTAAATGGCCGAAAAGCATTCTAAAACGAAGTCGATTTGGGACCTGAAGATCGTGCGGCGCGCGACGATCGATTCGATCCTGAAGCTGAATCCTCGCAACATGATGAAGAACCCAGTCATGTTCGTGGTGGAAGTGGGCAGCGTGGCCACCACGCTTTTGCTGCTGCGAGAGGGGCGTCATCAGGGCGCGTTTGGGTTCAATCTGCAGATCACGCTGTGGCTGTGGTTCACCGTCTTGTTTGCCAATTTCGCCGAGGCCATGGCTGAAGGGCGCGGCAAGGCGCAAGCCGACGCGCTGCGCAAGACCCGTGCGGAAACCATTGCCAATCGCCTGCTGCCGGATGGCAGAGCCGAGCAGGTCGCAAGTTCCAAGTTGTGTGCGGGCGACATGGTGAAGGTTGTTGCAGGCGAGTTCATTCCGAGTGACGGCGAAATTCTCGAAGGCGTGGCATCAGTGGATGAATCTGCGATTACTGGCGAATCGGCGCCGGTGATTCGCGAAGCCGGGGGAGACCGCTCGGCAGTGACCGGCGGCACGCGGGTGCTGTCCGACTGGCTGAAGATCAAGATCACCTGCAACGCTGGCGAGACTTTCATGGACCGCATGATTGCGCTGGTAGAAGGTGCGGAGCGGCAGAAGACGCCGAATGAAATCGCCCTCAATATTCTGCTGGCGGGGTTGACGATTATTTTTCTGCTGGCGGTAGTGACTTTGCAGCCGTTCGCAATTTACTCAGGTTCCCCTCAGACCGTCTTTGTGCTCGTGTCGCTGTTGGTTTGTCTGATCCCCACGACGATAGGCGGCTTGCTCTCGGCCATCGGCATCGCCGGCATGGACCGGCTGGTACAGCACAATGTGCTGGCGATGTCAGGCCGGGCAGTTGAAGCAGCGGGAGACGTGAACACGTTGCTGCTCGATAAGACTGGGACCATCACACTCGGCAATCGGCAGGCGTCGGAATTCGTTGCGGCCCCGGGGATCACCGAAGCAAACATGGCCGATGCGGCGCAGCTTTCATCTTTGGCGGACGAAACTCCCGAGGGACGCTCGATTGTGGTGCTGGCCAAAGAACGCTATGGCCTGCGGGGAAGGGAACTGGGTTCGCAGGAAGCCGCCTTCATTCCGTTTAGTGCGCAGACCCGAATGTCGGGCGTGAATCTGGACGGCCGGGAGATTCGCAAAGGGTCAGTCGATGCCATCACGAAGTATCTTGCCCAGCACGGCACCGTTTTGCCCAAGGAGGTCAATGCCGCGGTCGAGGCCATTGCACGCTCGGGAGGAACGCCGCTGGTGGTGAGCGAGAATCGCCGCGTCCTGGGAGTGATTCATCTGAAAGATATTGTGAAGGGCGGAATGAAGGAGCGCTTCGACCAGCTGCGCGCCATGGGAATTAAGACGGTGATGATTACGGGTGACAATCCGCTGACTGCTGCGGCCATTGCACGCGAGGCCGGGGTGGATGATTTTCTTGCCGAGGCCGCGCCGAAAGACAAAATGGATCTGATTCGCGCCGAGCAGAAGCAGGGCAAGTTGGTGGCGATGACCGGAGACGGCACCAACGACGCGCCGGCCTTGGCTCAGGCCGATGTCGGCGTCGCTATGAACACGGGTACGCAGGCGGCGAAAGAAGCGGGAAACATGGTCGATCTCGATTCCAATCCCACTAAGCTGATTGAGATTGTAGAAATCGGGAAGCAACTGCTGATGACTCGCGGAGCACTGACCACGTTCTCTATCGCCAACGATGTTGCCAAGTATTTTGCGATCATCCCTGCGATGTTTGCCGGGACGTTTCCGGTGCTGAACGCTTTGAACATCATGCAACTCAAGACGCCCCAGTCAGCGGTGTTGTCGGCGGTGATCTTCAATGCGCTGATTATTATTGCGCTGATCCCCTTGGCGCTTCGCGGGGTGAAGTATCGTCCGATGGGCGCTGCGGCTTTGCTGCGGCGCAATCTGTGGATTTACGGAGTCGGCGGAATTCTGGTGCCGTTTGTCGGGATCAAGCTGATTGACATGCTGATTACCCGGGTGGGAATGGCGTGAGTCTCATGAAGAAGAATTTGCTGATTTCTGTTTGGATGACGATTGCAACTACGATTCTGCTGGGGATCGTCTATCCGCTGGTGGTCACTGGACTGGCGCAGGTTTTGTTCAAAGACAAGGCCAATGGCCAGCTGATCGCGCAGAATGGGAGGATTGTCGGTTCACGAATCATTGGGCAGGCGTTTACCGGCCCGACTTATTTTCACTCGCGGCCCTCGGGGGCAGGGAACGGATACGATGCTGCGAATTCGTCGGCGTCGAACCTTGGGCCGACGAACATGAGTCTGATTGATCGCGTAAAGGCATCGGTAGCAACCGAGGGGGGCGGCTCGGCCGGTCCCGTGCCGGTTGACCTGGTGACGATGTCGGGTTCAGGACTCGATCCGCATATTTCGCCGGCGGCGGCGGAGTTTCAGGTTGGGCGGGTTGCTCGGGAGCGTGGCGTTTCGGGAGACGATCTGCGGCGGTTGGTGCTCTCGCATACTGAGGGCAGACAGCTGGGGTTCCTGGGTGAAGCGCGGGTTAATGTGCTGGAGCTGAATCTGGAACTGGATGAGCGATTTCCGTTGAGAAGACAAGCCAAGGCGGATTAGGGTGATCATTCTTGTTCCTTTTGCAGCGAAGAATCAGGGCTATGTTTGCCTAGAATCTCCTTCGGAGAAATTCAAAAAGGATATAGCCGATGACCGCGGCTACAGTGGCGATTTCAAAGTTTGCAGTCGTAAAAACATCTTTGATTGCCCATGCCACGCCATTCTTCCGTCCCATGCCGGAGCGCCCAAATTCTCCCATCAATAGATTGGAATAAAACAGGAAGATGATGAAACCTACCTCGACCACTGGCCTCCAGACATTTTTCTTCATAAATACCGACTCCTCTAGATCTTGTGGAAATACTAGCAAGCAATAACGAACCACAGGAGGGGAAATCGTTGCAACTGGCGGTCCCACCAACTGCTACGGACCGCGATTCGCGAGATAGCTGTAACCTGCAGAGCTCGGCTCCGCTAGGTGGACGATGGCGTCCGCCCCTACGTCGCCGTTTGTCAGAATGTTAAACTCGCTTGTGGCCCGCGTTGCCTACCTCGAATGCACCAAGTGCGGCGACCATTTCAGTGCTGATCGTCCCCAGACGGTGTGTCCCAAGGACGGGGGAGTTCTGTATGTCCGCTACGATCTTGCCGCTTTGAAGAAGACATTTCCGGCGGCTTCGCTTGCGGGACGTACTCCGAATATGTGGCGCTACGCGGAGGTGTTGCCGGCAGCTGAGCCGGTTTCACTGGGCGAAGGCTTCACTCCGATGCTGCCCAGCCGCGAGTTTCCCTCCATTTATATAAAAGACGAGGGGCTGAATCCCACCGGCTCGTTCAAGGCGCGCGGGATGTCCGCTGCGGTGACCATGGCAAAGGCTTACGGTCTGAAGAAGCTGGCTGCGCCTTCGGCTGGAAATGCGGCTAGCGCGCTGGCGGCTTATGCCGCGGCGGCGGGGATTGAGGCTCATCTTTTCATGCCTAAGGATGTGCCGCTGGCCAATCGCGTGGAATGCGAGAGCTATGGAGCGCATGTCACGCTGGTCGATGGTTTGATCAGTGATTGTGCGCGCATGGTGGCGGAGCAGAAGGAAAAGGAAGGCTGGTTCGACGTTTCCACGCTGAAGGAGCCGTTCCGCTTGGAAGGCAAGAAGACCATGGGCTATGAAGTGGCGGAGCAGTTGGGCTGGCGCATGCCACTGGGAATCATCTATCCCACGGGCGGCGGAGTGGGATTGATTGGAATGTGGAAGGCGTTTGAAGAGATGGAGCAGTTGGGATGGATCGGCAAGGAGCGTCCGCAGATGATTGCGGTGCAGGCGGCGGGATGTGCACCGATTGTGAAGGCGTGGGCCGATGACAAGGCCGTTGCTGACTTTTGGCCAAATGCGTCCACGCTGGCGGCGGGACTGCGGGTTCCTAAGGCTTACGGCGATTACCTGATTCTGGACATATTGAAGAAGAGCGGGGGGCTGGCGCTGGCGGTGAGCGATGATGAAATCATGGACGCGCTGCGGCATTGGGCGCGGGTGGAGGGAATATTTGCTGCTCCGGAGGGAGCGGCGGCGTTGGCGGCGTATCGCAAGCTGCATGCGACCGGATTCTTTGGTGCTGAGGATACAGTTGTGCTGTTCAATACTGGTTCGGGGTTGAAGTATCTGGATGTAATCGATGGACAGAAGAAGCGCCAGGAACCGCGGCCCGCTGCGCGGCAAATTGGCGGGATTATTGGGCCGTATTGAGCAAACAGCAGTCAGCATTCAGCACTTAGCACTTAGTCATGACTGAGCATCTTTATTATCAGGATTCTTTTTTGTATGAGTTCGATGCGGAGGTGATTGGGGTCACCGCTGTGGACTCTCGCCCAGCGGTGATATTGGATCGGACCGCGTTTTATCCCACCAGCGGCGGGCAGGTGTTCGACACTGGGTGGATTGTTCCTGCCGGATTCGCAGAAACCAGCAGGCTTCGTGTCGCCGAAGTTGCGGAACGAGAAGACGGAAGCATTCTGCATTTTCTGGAAAGCCCAGCGCAGATTCAACCCGGCAGTCGAATTCACGGACTGATTGACACTGACCGCCGGCGCGATCATATGCAGCAACACTCGGGCCAGCACGTTCTTTCGGCGGCGTTCGTGAGAGCGCTCAATATGCCGACAGTTTCATTTCACATGGGAGCGGAGTCCTGCTCCATTGATTTGGACACCAAGAGCCTGTCGAACAAGCAAGCTGAGGCTGCCGAAGCGCTGGCGAACGATGTCGTGACCGAGAATCGCAGTGTCAGCATTCGCTTCGTCACCAGCGCCGAAGCGAAAGACCTGGGACTGCGCAAGCTGCCGCCCGCGGAACGAGACCAGTTGCGGCTAATCGATATCCATGATTTCGATTTGACGGCTTGCGGCGGCACTCATGTCACAGCCACGGGACAGATTGGGTGCATCTTACTAAGGAAGATCGAAAAGGTGCGGCAGAGATGGCGAGTGGAGTTCGTCTGCGGCAAACGCGCGGTGGGCACGGCGCGCCGCGATTACACGGCGCTGGCCGAATCGGCGGGGCTGCTTTCCACCCATGTGTGGGATGTGCCGCAACAGATTCAGAAGTCTCAGGAAGAGTCCCGAGCGCTGAAGAAATCGGCCGAGCACGCTTTGGCAGAGATTGCCGATCTCTACGCAGTCCGAATGCTCGCGGAAACGCCAGAGAACGGCGGCCGCAAAATTGTGGTCCGTGTGTTTCCGGATCGCGATCTGGGATTCATCAAACTTCTGGCTCAGAAACTCGTCCGCCAGAGTTCGAGCCTGGTCGCGTTACTGAGTGCCGGCGCTGACCCGCCCGCGCTGGTGTTTGCCCAATCCCCAGGACAGCCCTTCGACATGGGTACGCTCATGAAAGAGGCCCTGGCCAAGTTGGGCGGGCGCGGTGGCGGCAGCAGAGATATGGCTCAAGGCGGGACTGCGCAAACGGGCAGAGTTGAGGCGGAGCTCAAGCAAATTGCGGCGCGGTTGGGCGAAAACCAAAAGCATTAAACGCAGAGAACGCAGAGAAAAGCCGCAGAGTTCGCGGAGAAGAGCCTGAAACCGCCCGCCTCGTGCTACATTTTCCTCAGCCAGTATGGAACAGCGCCTCATCCTCATCAACCTGCTGATCAAGCTCGGCGTTGCCGCCGCCGTAGCCAGCATTCTGGTTCGTTCCGTCGAATTCAAGAGGCTGCTTTTTCTGGAAGACCGTTCGCTCAAACAGAAAATCTATCTGGTACTGTGGGTCGCGGGACCACTGGCGGTTGGCGTGTACTTCCGGCTCATCGCGCGCAGCTTCCTTGCGGGCGATCTGTCGTTCGAAACCGCGATTGTGCTGGGAGTCATCGGCGGCCGTCTCTGCGGTGTCTTGGGCGGGACGTTGGTCGCTCTTCCCGCATTGCTCTTCGGCGAATGGGCCACACTGCCGTTTGCCATTGTCTGTGGGCTGGTGTCTGGGCAACTGCGGGACGCGGCACCGGACCGCGAGGATATCTGGTCGTTTTCGCCCTTCATTGACCTCAGCATTTATCGCATGATCCGCCGCAACCTTCCCGCTCCCCGCAGGTTCGATTGGCAGGTCATGTTCTTCGTGACCATCGTGGGGTTGAGGTTTATCCAGACGGAGATGTCACATTTCTCTCCCCGCTCCACCTTCAGCCTGGAGAGCCCCGAATATTGGGTGGAGTCCCTCATTTACGCGGCGTCGATCATGGTGATTGGGATCGAGCTGAAGATATGGAACAGTGTGCGCATCCAAATCAAGCTGGAAGAGCAGGAACGCTTGCTGTTGCGCTCCCGCATGGAGGCGCTGCAAAACCAGATCAACCCGCATTTCTTGTTCAATACGCTGAACTCGGTATCGTCGTTGGTGCGCTTCGATCCCGACACTGCGAGGGAGTTGATTATCAAGCTGGCCACGATTCTGCGGCGGCTCCTGGGCAGTGGCGATGCTTTTGTTCCCCTGCGCGAGGAGCTGGAGTTTATTGATAACTATCTCGACATTGAAGTGGTGCGCTTTGGACGTGACAAGCTGCAGGTAGTGAAGGAACTGGATCCCGCCTCACTGGACGCGATGGTGCCCAGCATGCTGCTGCAGCCGCTGGTGGAAAATTCCATCAAGCACGGGCTATCGCCCAAGATCGAAGGTGGCAGCATCTTTCTGCGCAGCCGTCTCGCCGATTCCAAGTTGATCATTGAAGTCGAAGATGATGGGATCGGAATGGGCGCCGCTCAACTCTTGGAAAAGCCGACCGGGCTGGGCGGGACTGGTATCGGCATGGCGAATGTGGCTGAGCGTTTGAAAGTGCTTTACGGCGATACAGCGCGGATGACCATCGACAGCAATGAAGGCAAGGGAACACTCATTCGACTGCGCCTGCCGGTGTTGCAAAGCGAAGGATCCATCCCGGCGGCGCTTCAGGAAGAGCGTTCCAGCGTGCGCCGGTAAAACTCCTCATATTGCGGGACGATCTTGGAAGAACAAAACTTGGATTGCGCCATCGTCCGGCTGGCTTTGGCCATGGTCTGAAGGCGGCTTTCGTCGTTCAATAGCCCAATTGCATAGCCGGCCATGGCGTCGACGTCGCCGACGTCGGCCAGGTAACCGCTGATGCCGTGCTCAATCAGTTCGGGAACTCCGCCTCCACGAGTGGCGATAGGCACAACTTTGCAGGCCATGGCTTCAAGTGCCGCGAGGCCGAATGATTCCAGTTCGCTGGGCATGAGGATGACGTCGGCAACTGCCAGCTTTTCGCTGATCTTGTCCTGCTTCCCGAGAAATAGCACGTCGTCATGAATCCCCTTCTGTACCGCGAGCCACTCTGCGCGCGAGCGGTCTGGGCCGTCGCCGATCATCAGCAGTTTCGCCGGCATTTTCTTGCGCACGCGGTCGAAGATCTCAACTACGTCCGTCACGCGTTTGACGGGGCGAAAATTCGACAGATGCACCAGAACGCGCTCGCCGTTCGGCGCATATTCCAGGCGCCGTTCCGCGGCCCCGGCGTCGCGACAGTACAGATCACAATTCACGAAGTTATAAATCACTTCGATATGATTCTTTACGTCGAACTCGCGCAGAGTGCGTTCCCGAAGATAGTTCGAGATCGCGGTCACTCCATTACTCTGCTCGATGGAGAAACGGGTGATGGGCAGGTAGGAGCGGTCGAGTCCGACCAGAGTGATATCTGTGCCGTGCAGGGTGGTGACAAAAGGCAGGCGTTGTCCTCGCGGCTTGGCCGCCAGCATCTGGCGGGCGAGCAGAGCGCTCACCGAGTGCGGGATCGCATAGTGCACGTGCAGAATGTCGAGGGCGTAGAGCTCAGAAACCTCCGCCATGCGGGTGGCCAACGCCAGGTCATACGGCGGAAAGTCGAACAGCGGATAGCGAGACACGTCCACTTCGTGATAGTGAATGTTGGGATGCAGTTCGGTCAGCCGGATGGGTTGGGCGTATGAAATGAAATGGATTTCATGTCCACGGTGGGCCAGTTCCAGGCCGAGTTCGGTGGCCACCACTCCACTGCCGCCGTAGGTGGGATAACAGGTAATCCCGATCTTCATGCCGGTCCTTTCCACGCCAACCGGCGCGGCTCTCTGATTCGATGGCGATCGGCCCGATGGGATTCAGATTTTGGGGTATTTGAGAGGACTAGCTTTCGGAGTTGGAAGCGCCTTTGGCAGCATCGCGGCTGGCCAGGCCGTCGTCGAGCTTGTCGAGGTGGACCTGCAATCGTTCCTGCACGGTATTGTCGAGGGCGGTGAACTCAATGCCCATGCCGACTCCGGGATCGCTGGCCCGGACGATACCGCTGGTTTGAACCTTCTCTTCGTCCATCCAAAACTTGATGTTGACTTTCGTGCCCAACTGAAGCGGGATCAGGCTCTCAACATAACAGCCGCGGCCGCCGATGTCAGTGGCGTTGGTATTCATCTGCGAGCGGCGGCCATCATCGAAACCGATCTCAATCGGGAACAGGACCTTGTGGCGCACGAAACGCCGCTTGTTCTCTCCGGTGACAATTTCCTTCTTTTCCCACGCCGCCAGGTCCTGCCAGGGGCTGCGCTGGTTGGGAAGCATTTGCACGCCGGCTTCGATCTTGCGGGCTATCCCGGCATCAATTACCCAGATAACCTTGAAGCGGGCCTTCTTGTCACCATGCTGAACGCCAATGATGTCCCCGGCTTTCAGCGGATGAGCGATGCCCGAGATTTGTGCGCCTTCGCTCGAGATCTTGTTGGCGTTGGCGTTCTGAAAGAAGGGACGGCCGTCCGCATCCATGCCCCAAACTCGCACGAGGATTTGGGCTTCGATCCGGGTTTCCGGTCTTTTATCCATGGACTCCGCTACCTGTGAGCAATGTGAAACTCTTGCTTATGATAACCGCGCGCGGTGACCTCCACAGGTTACCAACGTAAGGGCCGTTGGATAGCTAAAGGCCGTGTACGGGTGGGGTGGAGGGGGATGCAGTTTGGAGCAAATCGGGGTAGGAGATGATCTGAATTCCATTGCGATCCAGCAGCGTGCGGGTGGCGGCTGAGGTCAGAACACCCAATTCCAAGTCCCGCGATTCCCGCAGACGGGTGCGAATGCCTGCCAACTCAGCATCGTTGTAGCCGGGGTGGGTCACAAATTCCCACGTGCCCTCGGGAAGAGTTTCCAGGATGAAATGAAATAGCCGGTCGTCGAGCGCGCCGGTGGCAATGACGCCCACGCTGCCATCGGTGGTGAGCATTCCAGCATCGGCCACGGCGTGGCGGAATTTTCCTGCCAGGAGGTTCAACAGCTTTACCTGACCATAGCGCTGCCATAGCTGGGGACGATTTGCGATCCCGGAAAATGCCATCCATCCAAACGGATTACGAACGGCGAGCACGCCGCAGGCTTGCGCCGCCCGCAACAACGGATGCAACACCTGGGGGAACATGTGAGTGTGCTTGTGAGTGTCGATGTGCGAGACCTGAATGCCTGCGGATTGCAGCTTGCGGATCTGAGCCGTGGCTTCGGCTTCGATTTCGTCTGCGTGGAGACGTCCACTCAGCGCGCGCAGGGAAAAGCCGCTGATGTTTTGCCGGAAGTGGCTGCGATTGCCGGGATCCATCAGGCTCGGGACTTTGTCGGCAGCGAGCAGCGGAGTGCCGTCGATCAGAACCAGGTGACAGCCTACCGAAAGCTTTGGGTTCGATCCCGCGAGTTGAACGGCGTCGTCGAATGCCGTGGAGTTCGCCATGAGGGTGGCGGAAGTCACGATTCCCGCGGCGTGGGCCTCCACGATTCCGCGATTCACACCGGCGGTGAGGCCGAAGTCATCCGCATTGACGATTAAACGCCGCACGCGACATTGTAGCCAGCATTTAGCACTTGGCAATTAGCATTTGGTGATCGAGGAACCCGTAAGTATCGCGATGGAATCGGCCGACTATCTAGGTGTGTTTCAGGAGTTGTTCGATTTCGACCGTCAGCCCGCCCGGTCCCTTAAGGTAGGCGGCGCGTGCACCCCACGGCCGATCTTGCGGTGGCTCGATTGTTTCCGCGCCGCGGCCTGTGACCGTACGATAGTCTGCGTCGCAATCCTGACTATCGAAGCCGAGTGTAACCGTGCTGTCAGTAGACGCGGCATCTAGAATCACGCCGAACTCGCCGAAGCCCAGCCACGCCATCCGCTCGTTGTTGAACACGGGAACGACCTGCCACACCTGTTCGAACCAGCGGGCTGCGGCCGGCAAGTCGCGCAGGCGGCAATGTAGATGTGACACTCTCATTGCACCTCCTCCGCCACAAACACCATGATGGAGCTTAGCACCTTCGGCAACAACCCCGCTGGCTAAATGACGGCTTATGGTTTGCCCCCTTTTCGGCACTCACGTATACTGCAAACAGTTCCAGAGAAGCGCCCCTCATATGTTTTCGCAAGGCTCCTACGGCGCGCGAAGTCAGGAGCGAGGGGTGGTTAGCTCAGCTGGTTAGAGCGCCTGCCTTACAAGCAGGAGGTCGCAGGTTCGAGTCCTGCACTACCCACCAGATTGGCATTCCGGTGGCAAAACCGGGGACGTAGTTCAGTTGGTTAGAACGCTGCCCTGTCACGGCAGAGGCCGCGGGTTCGAGTCCCGTCGTCCCCGCCATTCATTCCAACCCACTTGGGAATGAATGGTTCATACAGCTTCAACCCACAAAAGCTACTGCACGGTTGCGTTCATCCCCACGGCGACCGGATCGCGCCGCGGTCTGAGTCGCACCCCAAGAACCCATCGAACGGTGCATCCTGCACGCCGACTCAAATCGTTGCCTGTCCATCGATTTGTATATACCTTGACACGTATATGCTCTGTGGTGTATATCAGGAGAATGGAATCTGTCTTCGAAATCATTGCGGAGCCGAACCGCCGCGCGATCCTGAGCCTCCTAGTCTCGTCACAACAGTCGGTGGGAGAGATGGAGCGTCAGCTTCGTATGCCGCAGCCGACCGTGTCCAAACATCTGCGAGTGCTGCGCGAGGCCGGTTTCGTGGAATCCACGGTGGACGCACAGCGCCGTCTCTACCGCCTGAAACCTGGACCATTTCGGGAGGTGGATGCCTGGCTGGCTCAGTTCCGCCGCTTCTGGTCGGCTCATGTGGATGCTCTCGAACGCCACCTTGATCGCATGAATCATCAGCCGCAGGGATCATCCACGCCAACGAAAAGGAAGACTAAGGAGGGGACGACGCGGCCCAAACCGCGAACGTGACCAAGGAGAAACGAATGAAAATCAAAGTCACCAGCGTATATGTCGACGACCAGGAGAAGGCCCTGCGCTTCTATACGGAGGTACTGGGCTTTACCAAGAAGACCGATTTCAGTCAGGGCCCATTTCGTTGGCTGACCGTGGCCTCACTCGAGGAACCGGACGGCACTGAGCTGCAACAGGCGCTGAACAACAACCCCGCAGCCAAAACGTATCAACAGGCGATGTTTCAACAGGGCCAGCCCGCGGCTATGTTTTGCACCGACGACGTCAGGGGCGACTACGAGCGGATCAAAGCCCGCGGCGCAGAATTCACCATGCCGGCCACCGACGTGACCGGTGCGACCATTGCGATGCTGAACGACACCTGTGGCAACCTCATTCAGCTCACGCAACTGAAGCGCTGGTAGTGCGGCCGTTCAACACGATGGCGGTCACCCAATACATCATTAGGAGAAGAAGCTTATGTCAGCCGCAGCACAAATCGTAGATCTGCAATCGGCATCCGATGGCAAGACGAAGTACCGGCGTCGCTCTGCCATGAATGTCGCACTTTGGACCCTGCAAGTGTTGTGTGGCGTCTTTTTCTGCGTCACCGGTTTCGGCAAGGTGATGTGTTACAGGGCGGACGTGTGGAACCAAACACTCCATCAACCCGTGGCATGGTTTTCCGCCGTGCCGCAAGGCCTATTTGTCTTCATCGGGGTCTGTGAGTTCCTTGGAGGCGTTGGCCTGATCTTGCCGGCGATGACCGGCGTCAAACCGAAGCTTACGCCATTTGCCGCCATTGGCCTGACGCTGGTCATGGTGCTCGCGGCGGTGTTTCACATCGCACGCGGCGTTGAGTACAGCTTCTTGCCCATCAATGTGGTGTCGGCAGCGGTCACCGCGTTCATCGCGTATGGACGGTTGATTGTGACCCCGATCGTGCCCGCTTCGATCGGCTTGTCCCGCGTGATGAAAGGGCTTGCGGTACTCGGTGCTCTGGTCTTCGTCTCTGTTGCTCCAGTGTGGTACATGTTGACACACGCTCACTGACGGATGGACAAGGAGAAGATCGATGGACAATCTCGGACAGTACACACCGGGTCCGGCCAGCGGGGCGCGGGTACAAAAGGAGCGGGGACAAAACGGGGAAGAAAAGTGGACGCTCGTTCTCGTCCGAGAGTTGCGCCACCCACCGGCAAGAGTCTGGGAGGCGCTCACCGACCCGGCGCATCTGCGCGAGTGGGCTCCCTTTGACGCCGATGGAAACCTGGGTACGGTTGGGAGCACGGTGAAGCTAACTACGGTGGGTGCGCCCGCGCTGCGCGTTACCGAAACAAAAGTGACACGAGCTGACGCTCCCGAGGTGCTTGAGTACAACTGGGGTGGGTTCAATATGCGGTGGGAACTCGAAGCCCTTGGCGACGGCACGCGCCTGACGTTGTGGACCAACATCGGCCACCGCTTCATCGCAATGGGTGCTGCCGGGTGGCACATTTGTTTCGATGTTCTGGATCGCCTGCTCAGCGGAACTCCCATCGGCCGCATCGTCGGCCCTGAGGCCATGAAGTTCGGTGGCTGGCAGCGGTTGAACGCGGAGTACGCCAAGCAGTTTGGCATTGAGATCCCCGGCTGGACACCCGACGCCCCGAAGCATTGAAGCGCGGGAGGAAGGAAGAAGGAGGAAGAAGCCCATAACTCATTCGGGATTGCGGGGAAGCTGAACTGAAAGGGGCGAAGTGAGGCGCGAGGGAACATCATGTCGAAGAACGGCGGCATCATCGGGGTATCAGATCATGGCGGTTGGGCGGTGCTGGTGACGGTGGCGCGCGATGGGACGCTCCTCGACCGCCGCCGGGTGGAACTGGTGGGCGAGGGCCTGCCCAAGCTTCCGCACCACCGCGAAGGCCAGGGGCTCCCGCTCGACGCGGCGGTGGAGCTGGTAGAGCGCGTGCGCGTGTCGGCGGAGAGGCACGCGGTGCTTGCCTTGGACGCCGTCACGACAGCGGTGCCGCGTATCCTTGGTGTCGCCCTTCGCAAGTGCCCACAGCTTCCACCCACGATTGCCGAGCGAATCAAGGACTACCGTGCGCAGAACAATGCCGACTGGGTGATGTACCGCAAGGCCCTGGCCTCTGCTGCCGAGGCGCAGGGTTGGCCCGTCCACTGGTACGACGCGAAGAAGGTGTTGGGTGCGGCGGGCCAGGTGTTGCGTGTAGAGAACTTCGATGCTCACTTCGTCAGAGTGCGGAGGGCCATCGGGCCGCCTTGGAACAAGGATCACAAGCTGGCAATGGCGGCGGCTATCGTCACGGCGAGCGCGGTTGCGGAATAAGCTGCGGAACCTGGAGTAAGGCGCTTTACGGTGTCGCCGATAAATGGAGGAGAAATAATCATGAAAGATAGCACCAAACGTTCGAAAAGGGACTTGTCACCAGAACAACGTCAAGAACTGCTCGGAGCATTGAAATCCCGCTTCGAAGAAAACATTAGCCGCCACAAAGGGGTTGAGTGGGCCAACCTACAGGCAAAGCTGGAAGCTAATACTGAAAAACTGTGGTCACTCAATGAAATGGAAAGGACTGGCGGTGAACCGGATGTTGTTGGTCATGATAAGAAGACGGGCGAATACATTTTTTATGATTGTTCCGAGGAGAGTCCGAAAGGCCGCAGAAGTCTTTGCTACGACCGCGAGGCGCTCGACTCAAGGAAAGAAAATAAGCCTAAAGGCAGCGCGATGGATATGGCAGATGCCATGGGCGTTGAGCTTTTGACGGAAGAACAGTATCGAGAGTTGCAGAAGCTTGGAGAGTTCGATACGAAAACATCGAGCTGGGTGAAAACGCCTTCTGCTATCAGAGAACTCGGCGGCGCTCTCTTTTGTGATCGCCGCTTCGATACGGTCTTCGTCTATCACAACGGCGCCGAATCCTACTATGCCGCCAGGGCGTTCCGAGGGTCGCTAAGAGTCTGAATTTTGGGCGTATGCCCGTTTCCCCAGTCGGTTGCCGGATGACAGCTGGTGCTTGCATTTCGTGCCTGCACTGCCTATAACGTGTGCATGCAATATACTATCCGCAACGTACCGGGAGCCTTGGACGAAGCTCTTCGCAGAGCTGCACGTGAGCGGGGCAAGAGCTTGAATGAAGTAGCGATTGAGGCCCTGGCCAGGGGGGCTGGCATTGCCGGGGAGCAGAGCCGGCAACGCGATCTCGGCGACATTGCGAGCACCTGGCGCAAAGACGCCGCTTTCGATAGCGCATTGGCCGCGCAGGATACGATCGATGAAGAGATGTGGCGGTGAAGCTGACGCTCGACACGAATCGCTATACCGACTTGTGCCGGGGTGAGGTGTCGGTGGTCGAAACCGTCGAACTCGCCGAGGAAGTCTGGCTGCCCTTCGTCGTGCTTAGTGAACTGCGGGCCGGGTTTGCTGTGGGCAGTCAAGGACCGCGCAACGAAGCCGTCCTGCGGCGCTTCCTCTTGAAACTCGGCGTTGGTGTGCTGTTTGCTGACGAACAGACCACGCATCATTACGGCGCTGTTTACCGGCAACTGCGAAAGCAAGGGACTCCCATCCCGACGAACGATATGTGGATCGCGGCCCTCGTCCTGCAACACTCGCTCATTCTGTTCGCCCGCGACGCCCATTTTGATGCCCTTCCCCAGTTGCCGCGCGTGTAGAGAGCGAAACGGCTGGTTCGTCTCTGCTTTTACTTTCGCCCTACTCCCAGTTCTTTCCAAACAGCAGGGTCATCGGTTACATAAAATATCGGCTCCATTCTTCTGTGTTCGATAATGTCGGTTATGCCGTTTAGGGTGATTACTTCGTAGGATGGATAACCAGAAGCATCCCGGCGATTACTTTTGCCAATGGTGCCTCCTGCCCGATTATGTCGATCCGTCATTTCAGGATTATCTCCGAAATGGCGTAAACCCCGGGTGCCCGCCGGCCTTGCCCGGTGTAAGCTAACATGGTTCGAAAGGGGAGATCCATGGTCACTTTAAAACCCAACCTAACGCTAAAGAACCTCGGGTTTTCGATTGCCTGCGCAGTCACGCTTTGCGTTTTGCATCCGCTGCTTGCAGCCCAGACAGGCGACGGGTTGGTCAGTGGCGTTGCGCGAAAAGTCATCCGCCATGCGGCACCCTCTGCGCAAAGTTGCCAGACGCGAGCAAACGACACTCCAGAAAAACTTCTGGAATGTACGCAATCGTCCCAGCTCTGGCAAATCCTTACCCAGTTTCAGCAAATCTCAGACCAAAACCCCGGACCCGATGGTCATGGCAACCGTGATACCGGAACTGCGGGTTACAAAGCGTCGGTCGCTTATGTGGCGGGTTTGATGAAGAAAGCTGGCTATAAGGTGACGGTTCAGTCCTATCAATACCAAGCTACCAAAATTGTGGGTGTGCCTGAGTTCAGTACCTCCGACGAGAATTATGTTTTGATGCGCGACTGGTTCGTGGCAAGACTCTCCGGTGGCGGCACGGTCAGCGCCTCGATACAACCTGCTGGCGGCTCGGGCAATGGGTGTCTGCGGAGTGATTTTGCGGCATTCATACTGGGCAACATTGCCCTGGTTGAGCGAGGAGGGTGCAGATTTGATGTGCAGGTGGCCAATGCTCAAGCGGCAGGTGCATCTGCGGTGGTTATCTATAACACGCCCGATGCGGGGCAAGATCAATTCGACCCGGTCGCAGGTCCCGGCGATCACTCGATCGTTTTCCCAGCTCGGCTCACTCGCCAAGCGAGCATCCCAGTGATCGGTGTTGCCGCTTACAGCGTAGGCTCGGAGTTGCTGCGACGATACGCATCCGGCGACGCACCCCAGGTACACATTGATATTCGCACCCAGCCCACATCCGGCACGGACTACAACCTGATTGCCGAGTCACCCTTCGGAGATCCCAACCATACCGTCGTCATTGAGGGGCACCTCGACTCAATCTACGGTGCGGGCATGTTGGACAACGCGTCGGGATCGACCACCATTCTCGCAATTGCCCTGAACCTGGCAAAGACTTCCACAGTGAATCGGCTGCGCTACATCTGGTTTGGTGGCGAAGAACTCGGATTGCTCGGTTCCGCGTACTACACCACGCATTTAAGTTCTGCCGAGCGAAAGATCATCGCCTTCGATCTTGACGCGGATGTCACCGCCACTCCCAACTTCGACATTTATGTTGCCGATCCCGCGACCGCGTGCAATGTTAACGAGTTCCCCTCGAATGTGGTTCCACAATCAAAAATAGGCACCCAAATGTGGACGGACTACTTTAATTCCATCGGAGTTGTGTCCGGGTCCGCCCCGTTCGGCAACTGCGGCACAGATTCGAATTCTTTTGCCTTGATCGGGATTCCGGACACCGGCATTCTGACCATGCAGGATTGCTGTAAGGGGCAATCGGAAGTTGACATATGGGGCGGATTTCTGGGGAACTACGAAGGCCAGGTGCCGGGTAACGATGGCGGGTGCTGCGATCAGCCCAATCGTTGGTGCGACAATCTTAGTAATAATGACCCGTTCGTACTGGGATTGGCGTCGAAGGCGACAGCGTACGTGACGCTCAAACTTGCCAACCGGACATTTCAGGCGACACACCCCTGATTGTGTGATCACTATTGCGCTTTGAAAAATACGAGGACGACGTTTACGGGTTTTTCTTTCGGCTCAGTGGCGTGAAGAAACCGGGGAACGTCCCGTCCCAATTCGCGATTGAAGTGGCGCATGCCCCACTCGGTGACAATTGACATCAAATTTACCGGCCCGTTACACTTTTTTGTCAGGCGGGGAAGCTCTTTGAGTCCAGCAATCATTAAAGAGGAGGTAGCGAAAGCTGCCAAGGGTGTGAAAACTTCTGCCGCCGCTTAGTAACCCCGCTCCGTCGAAGCCGGAATGCGTAACAAGGAGAGCAAATGAAACCTGCCAAACCTAGCATCGTGTTCTGCCACGGGCTCTGGGCGGACGGCTCGTGCTTTAGCAAGGTGATCCCGGCACTTCAGGCCGACGGTCACCAAGTGATCGCCGCCCAGTACGGGCTCAACACGACCGCGGACGACGTCGCTACCGTAAGAAGTACGCTAGGGCGGGTCAGCAGCCCTGCCATCCTCGTCGGACACTCTTACGGCGGAAGCGTTATCACCGGCGCCGGAACCGACGACCGGGTTGCGGGTTTGGTCTACATTGCCGCGCTCGCTCCCGACGCCGACGAGACATCTCAAACCCAGCAGTCTAACTTCCCGACGACGGACGTCTTTTCCTACATCGAAGTCGCGGATGGACGTATCTGGCGCGTCCGGAAGGCGTTGACTCTTTCGCAGGCGATTTATCCGAGAAAGAAAAGAAGCTGGTTTGGGCGACCCAGTGCGTGCCGGATGCCGGCTTGTTCAACGCGAGAGTCGGAGGAACTGCGTGGAGATCGAAGCCAAGCTGGTACATCGTCGCGAAGAACGACCGCACCGTCCATCCTGACCTGGAGCGCTTCTTCGCGAAGCGGATGGGCGCCACCACGACGGAGGCCGCCAGCAGCCACGTGCCCATGCTCTCCCACCCCGACTTGGTGATCGACGTAATCCGTGCCGCCGCAAGTGCAGTTCAAGAAGCCACGGCAGCGGCGTAAAGCGGGTCGAGGATCATCTTTTGGCTACGTGGTTCAGCGGCCGGGCGGCCCTTACAACGCGGTATTCGTTGTGTGGGTAAGAGCGCTGACGAAACTTTCGCAGTGACTAATTTGCATCGCAACCGAGAGAGAAGCGTAGCGCAGCACACACCTCATTCATTCGTGCGGGACTAAGCTGGGCCACACGTTTCCCCAGGCGCTGTGCCGCCATTGAGTACAATCAGATCAAACTGAAGAGAAAAGCGCCTGCCGGCACTCGAGTGAAAGTACATAAAAGTAAGAAGTAATGAAAACTACGGCTTTTCCTCCCCGGTTCGGGACGCGAGTGTGATCCGGGCAAGTCCAAGAAGAAAAGAGAACCATGGCAGAATCCCCAATTACTCCGCGTGAGAAAGACTTTGCGGCCTGGTATCAGGACGTCGTGTTGCAGGGCGACATGGCCGAACCGGCCGAGATTGTCAAAGGCTGCATGGTCATCAAGCCGAACGGATACGCTGTCTGGGAGGTGCTGCAGCGTGCACTCGACGACCGCTTCAAGGCCACCGGCCACCAGAACATTTATCTTCCACTGCTTATTCCGCAGAGTTTTCTCAAGAAAGAGGCCGAGCATGTGGCAGGTTTCGCGCCCGAGTTGGCGGTTGTCACGATGGCCGGCGGAAAAGTGTTGGAGGAACCTTACGTCATTCGTCCGACCTCGGAAACCATCGTCGGACATTTTTTCGCCAAATGGATCAAAAGCTATCGCGACTTGCCCGTGCTGATCAATCAATGGGCGAATGTGGTGCGTTGGGAGCTGCGTACGCGAATGTTCCTGCGGACGACGGAGTTCCTGTGGCAGGAGGGGCATACCGCGCACTCATCCCACGAGGAAGCGGTCCAGGAGACGTTACGCATGCTGGACGTGTACGCCGAAGTAGCCGAAGACGTAATGGCGATGCCGGTGATCAAAGGCGCCAAAACGCAGGCGGAGAAGTTTGCCGGCGCACTCCGGTCGTACTCGATCGAGGCCATGATGCAGAACGGTCTGGCGCTGCAGGCGGGCACGAGTCATGACCTGGGGCAGAATTTCGGCAAGGCGTTCAACGTGCAATTCCAGACCAACGAAGGCAAGCTGGATTTTGTCTGGCAAACCAGCTGGGGCGCGAGCACGCGGCTGATCGGTGGGCTGATCATGACCCACTCCGACGATAAAGGGCTGGTGCTGCCGCCGAAGGTCGCGCCGCAAAAGGGCGTCCTGGTGCCGATCTTTCGCAAGGATGAGGAACGCGCCCAGGTGATGGAGCGGGCCACCCAGCTGGCAAGAGATCTGGGAGCGCACGTCGACACGCGAGACGGGCTGACGCCGGGTGCGAAGTTCTTTCACTGGGAACGTCGCGGAGTGCCGGTTGTATTTGAGTTGGGCCCGCGAGACGTGACCAGCGGCAACATTGTGATGAAGCGCCGCGACACAGGAACCAAGGAAGTGGTTCCCCAGGCGGAAGTGGCGGGAAAGTTCGCGGCGTTGCTGGAGACGATACAGAAGGACCTCTACACTCGGGCCAAGCAGCGACTGAAGGACAAGACCGTGCTGGCCAATTCTCTCGACGAGGTAAAGTCGATCCTCAACGACGTGACCGCCGAGAAGGGTGGCGGAAAGTTTGTCATGGTGCACCTGAAAGACGATCCGCAGAACGATGCGAAGATCAAGGAATTTAAGGCCAGCGTGAGGAACATACCCTCGGTGGATGAGTACGACGGAGCGGGCAAGTGCATCCTGACGGGGGAGACTGTGGACCGGCGCGTCGTGATCGCGAAGGCGTACTAGAAGCAGGTGCTCAATCGCAAGGGCCAGCCGAAAGCCCAAGCCCCGGCGGCGAGCAGCAAGCAGGCCGACTATTAAGGAAGACGCTTTAGTCCGCCCGAGCAACCAATAACAACTTCTTGTAAGGATATTCCAGCTCTGAAGCCGCGCTTCGCGGCTCCTACTTTGCCTGGCAAAACATTATCTTGAACATATTTTGACGCCATGCTCCTATGAGAGTGCCGGGGTGGTCCCGGGATTTGGGGTCAGAAACTGGGAGGCAATCATGCGAAAAAGCGTGGGTGAGTTGGCGGGTGTGTTGACTCGACGGCAAGTGATCGCCGGCAGCGCCGTTGGCTTGGCAGGTCTGGCGCTGGGGTCAGCCAGCGCCGGGGCGCAGCAGGCCATGACGGAAACGCCGAGCACGGGTGCGGACAAAACGCGGACTGCCCTTCACCAGGAGGTTGATTTGAAAGCCGCTCCGCACCGTATTTATGAAATTCTGCTGGATTCCAAGTTGTTCGGCGCATTTTCCACTGAGCCGGCGACTATCAGCCCTGAAGCCGGCGGCGCTTTCAGCGTGTTCGGAGCCAGAATCGTGGGACGAAACATCGAACTGGTGCCCGACCAGCGAATCGTGCAGGCCTGGCGTCCAGCCTACTGGGAGCCGGGCGTATATTCGCTGGTCAAGTTTGAACTCAAGGCGCAGGGATCCCAGACCCATGTGACTCTGGACCATACCGGCTTTCCGGAGGGCCATTTCGCATCCCTAAGCTCGGGATGGAAGGAGCACTATTGGGAGCGGCTGGCGAAATACCTGGCGAAGGAGTAGAGATCCCCGCGCTACGATCCACATCCATCGAATTCGCGTGGCTCGACCCGGCGTTAGGACGGGCGCAGTCCCGGCGTGCGGGAATCGGTCAAGCTGGCGCGAAGCACATCCAGCAATTCGGCGTTGTCGACGGGCTTCTGAAAGAAGGCCGCAGCGCCGCCTTTCAGAGCGCGTTCCTCGTTATTCTGCGGGTCTCGCGCCGTCAATACCACCACAGGAATACCGGCCAGCGTGTCAATGTTTTGCAGACGGTCCAGAACCACGAAGCCGTCGCCGGCGGGCAAGCCGAGATCAAGAACGATGAGGTCGGGATGCTCCTTTTGTGCCACAGCGACGGCGGTATAGCCATCCTGGGCGTGAACAGTATCGTAGTTATTGGCGCGCAGGCGCAGCCGCAGGGCGCGCCGCAGGTCGGGATCGTCGTCAACAATCAGGATTTTCGGTTTGGACATTTGGAACTCTCCTTTTGAACGGATTGAACTTGCCGGATGGAATTTGAGGTCGCATGGCCGTTTCCGGGGCTAGCTGGTTCGGCGGCCATGCTGGCCATGATGATTTCAGTGACGCGGTTGGCGACGGTCTGAACTTGTTTGTCCAATGAGGCATCGGCTGGCGGCGCGGCGAAGTCCACGGGCACGGCGGAGACTGCCAGGGTTGCGTTCGCTTTCAGTTCTTCGTTGCGCTGGAGTTGTCCACGAATGCGGGCCATCATGATCTCGGCACGTGCAAGGTCGGTGGAAGCGACCACAAAAAAGGTTTGCGCCGCGGCCGAGCCCCCCATGGGAGGCAGGACCAGGTCCTTGTCGAGATGGACGCAGCGGCGCAGGGTCTCGAGACTCTGATGCCAGAGTTCACGCCAGTTGCCGTGCAGGGTTTTTGCCAGCGGCGTCAACTCCACTTTGACCAGCACCATATGATCCCGCAGGCGCTGCTCGAAGACGATGACCGGGGACAAGAGTTTCGCCAGCGAGTACACCGGCAGAGTAAAGGTGAAGGTGCTGCCCTGGCCGGGTTCGCTCGCCACCCAGATTTTTCCGCCATGCAGCTTTACCAGTTCCCGGCAGATGAACAGACCCAGGCCGAGGCCGGTGCGGTTGTTGTCGATTAATTCAGGGTCCTGGTAAAGGCGTTCAAAGATCAGCGCCTTGGCGTCCGGACTTATGCCGCGGCCGGTATCGGTGACGGACACGTAGACGGCATGTTCATCGGCTTCCACCATGCAGGCCTTGACCATTACCGAGCCTTGGGGAGAGGTGAACTTGATGGCGTTGTCGGTCAGGTTGATGAGAACTTCGAGAATGCGGTCGGGATCGGCGTGCACCAGGGGAATGCGATTGTCGAGGCCGATTTCGATGCCGACCTGGCGTTCGCCGGCGATGGGCCGCATCATGGTGACCGCCTGCTGTATCAGTTCGCCGATGGAAATGCAGCGCGGTTCCACACGAATCTTGCCACTCTCGGCCCGGGTCGCTTCCAGCAGGTCGCGAATCATGGCGTGCAGCTGGTTCACGCTCTTGAGCACGGTTTTCAGGTGGTCGGTTTGTTCCGGAGCCATCGGCCCCGCTAGTCCGTCGAGCAGGATGGTGACGTACTGGTGAATGCAGGTCAGGGGAGTGCGCAGTTCGTGCGAGACGTGGGAAAGAAACTGGTTCTTGAATTCCAGTTGCTGTTTGCGAGTGATTTCGAGCGAGCGCAGCAGCGCCTGCCGTTCGACGGCATAGCGCATGGCCCGTTCCAGTTGCTTGCTGGTGATATCGCCCTTGATCAGGTAATCCTGCACGCCCTGGTGAACGGCCTTCAGCGCCAGCGCTTCATCGTCCTGCCCGGAGAGAATGACCACCGGCACATCGGGCGAATTAGCCATTACGGCGCGGAAGGTCTCCGCGCCGTGGCTGTCAGGGAGGTTCAAATCGAGAAGTACCACCGAAGGCGGATGCAGACCGAGAGACGCGATCCCGTCGGACAGGCGGTCCACGCAGGTCACTTCCACCAGAGACTTGCTTTCGACCAGGCGAAGCCGCACCAGGTCGGCGTCGCCCGGGTTGTCTTCAATCAGCAGCACGCGCGTGGCTTGATCGTTCATTGCTTCTCCCTAATGCGGCAGGCTGGTAAAACCAAACCAAAATTCTTCAATGGATTGCACGGCGGAGAAATAATCTCCCAAATTGCCGGGTTTGCTGACATAACAGTTCGCACCCAGTTCGTAACTGTGGGTGATGTCTTTGTCGGCGTGGGAAGTGGTGAACACTACGATGGGAATGGTGCGCAACCCGGGGTCAGTCTTTACCTCCGCCAGCACTGCCTGGCCGCCTTTGCGGGGCATATTCAGGTCGAGCATTACCAGGTCGGGCCGGGCCGCCTCGGTGTACTTGCCGCGGCGGCGAAGAAAAGCGATGGCCTCTTCGCCATCGGGAACATTGTGAATGTTGCTGTGGTGCGTGCTTGCCGCCAATACCTCGCGGGTCAGTCCCACGTCGGCCGGGTTATCGTCCACCAGCAGAATGTCAGGCGGTTCCTTCATTGCGTGTGATCCATTTCTCCATCGGCAAAGCTGGCGGGTAACGTGAATTTGAAGCTGGCGCCTTCTCCGGCCTTTGATTCCACCCAGATACGGCCACCATGCTGCTCGACAATCTTCTTGCAGATGGCCAGGCCCACGCCGTTGCCGGGGTACTCGGTGCGGGTGTGCAGGCGTTGGAAAATGACAAAGACGGCTTCGAGATGCTCGGCAGCGATGCCGATGCCGTTGTCGCTGACCGAGAACACCCATTCGGATTCGCTCGTTTCCGCCCTCACAGTGATCACCGGGGCTTTCTCTCCGCGGAACTTGATGGCGTTGCCAATCAGGTTCTGAAAAAGCTGAACCAATTGCATACGGTCCGCGCCGACGGCGGGAAGTCCGCCATGGTGGACGACCGCACCACTCTCCTGGAGTGCCGCCTGCAAGTTTTTCAGCGCCTCTCGCACGGCGGCGTCACTGGCCAGGTGGGTGCGCGTGCGGTTGCGGCCCACCCGGGAAAATGTGAGCAAGTCCTGCACCAGGGTCTGCATGCGCAACGCGCCTTCCAGGGTGTACTGGATATACTTCCTGGCGTTTTCATCGAGCTGGTCGCTGTAACGTTCCGCCAGCAGCTGAGTATAGGCGGCCACCATGCGCAGCGGCTCCTGCAAGTCGTGCGAGGCCACGTAGGCGAACTGCTCCAGGTCACGGTTGGAGCGCGCCAGTTCGGCGGCTTTCTTGGCCAGGTCGGCTTCCGCCTGCCGCCGTTCTTTCCGTACTTGTTTTTCCTCCAAGGCCCGGCGGACCGAGGCTGGCAGCCGCGTCAGCGAGTCTTTGAGCACGTAGTCGGTCGCGCCTTGCTTAATGCACTCGACGGCGGTAACATCGCCGACCGCGCCCGATACCAGGATCAGCGGAATGTCGAGGCCCGCGCTGCGCAGAATCTCTAACGCCTCCATCCCTCGCCATGACCCGAGGTTGTAGTCGGCAAGGACAACATCGGGGGTGGTGCTCTGCAGTTTCTGGCGGAATTCGTCGGCGGTCTGGACTACGTCGCAAGTGACCTCGAATCCGCCTCGCCGCAACTCGCGCAGCACCAGTTCGCTGTCCGCCAGATTGTCCTCCACCAGCAATGCCGAGAAGCGCACAATGGGCCGGATCTCCGGGACGTCAACCTGATCCACGGTAACGGTTTCGCTCACGGCTTCACCGGCTCAGCGAGCTTCTTGGTGGAGTGATTCTGGGGACGCTGATTGATCAGCAGCCAGTACAGCCCAATCGTCTTCACGGTTTGGCGGAACTGCTCGAAGTCAACCGGCTTCTGGATGTAACTGTTCACACCCAGGTTATAGCCGCTGGCTACGTCCTTTTCCTCCTTGGAAGAAGTCATGATCACCACGGGAAGGGTGCTGGTGCGGGGATGGGCGCGCAGCTGGCGCAGCACATCCAGTCCATCAATTTTGGGCAACTTCAAGTCGAGCAGGATGAGCTTGGGCATATGTTCGGCATTGCGATCGGCGTAAGGGCCGGAACAAAACAGAAAGTCCAACGCCTCCTGGCCGTCGTGCACCACGAAGATGTGGTTGGCCAGGTTCTCCCGCCGCAAGGTGTGCAGCGCGAGATCAATGTCGTCCTGGCTGTCCTCGACCAGTAAAATGTCTACTTCAATATCATTCATGAGTTTTTCTCCCTGACTAAGAATCCCAAACCTTGCCCCGGATTTTCACCGACTCCCACGGATGAACCGTGAAGATTTATAGGTGCTAATCCGTGTAGATCCGCGGTGTTCTTCATTGTTGTTGTCATTCCTATCCGCCCGCGCTTTGCCCAACCATCTTCACCGTGGCGGGGCCGAGGGTGAAGTAGAAAGTCGCTCCCTTGTCCACTTCGGCTTCGGCCCAGGCGCGACCGCCGTGCTTTTGCACGATGCGCTGCACCGTGGCAAGCCCGACGCCTGTACCCTCGAACTCCTCGGTGCGATGCAGACGTTGAAATACACCGAAGAGTTTGTCGGCGTACTTCATGCTGAATCCCGCTCCGTTGTCGCGTACAAAGATGCTGGGCTGCCCGTTTTCTTCCCCATGTCCGATCTCGATGACCGCGGGAGTTCGATTGCGCGAGTACTTGAGGGCATTCGAAATCAGGTTCTGGAAGACCTGCCGCATAAGCGTGGGATCGCAATCGATTTGCGGCAGTTCGGCAATTTTCCATTCCACTTGCCTACCTTCCGTATCGGGTTTGAGCATGGTGATGACATCGTCCACCAGCGAGTTCAGCACCGTCGGTTGGTAGGTCAGCGCCTGGCGGCCGATCCGGGCCAGGGCCAGCAACTCGTCGACTAACACGCCCATGCGGCGTGTGCCTTCCTGGATGCGCGCCAGGTGGCGTTTGGCCTCGTCGTCGAGTTGGGGCGCGCAGTCTTCCATGAGGATTCCGCAGAAGCCGGCGATGTGGCGCAGGGGGGGCGCGCAGATCGTGGGAGACCGAGTAAGTGAAAGCCTCCAGTTCGTTCTTGGCTGCTTCCAACTGCGCCGTGCGATCGATGACTCGCTGTTCCAGATTCTGGTTCAGTTTCCGGATTTCGCGTTCCGCCGCTTTCTTCCCGGTGATGTCACGAAAGGCGACCACCCCGCCATGCAACCCGCCATGCTTGTCTTTAAGCGGACTGGCGCTGACCTCGATCCAAACCCCCTCGGCGAGTGCGTGGTTGCGCAGAAACATTTCCGCCGTGCCAGCCTCTCCGCGAATGGCCCGCGCCAGGGGATTCTGTTCCGGCGGGAAAGGCGTCACCATATCGGGTAGGTACACGCCATAGTGTTCGGACCATTGCTCGGGCGGTACATTGGCTTGGCCGAGCCCCACGATTCTTTGTGCGGCCGGATTCCACACAGTGAATTTTCCGTGCTCGTCCACCGCCACCAGGCCCTCGGCCATGCTGTCGAGCACCGACCGCAGCATGAGGGTCTGGGCTTCCAGCGCGTGCCGGGAGCGCAGCAATTCCTCGGATTGCCGGGACAATTCTTGGGCTTGCCTGGCCAGCGCCGTTTCCGCCAGCTTGTGCTCGGTGATGTCGCGGGCGATTTTGGAGGCACCGATGATCGCGCCACCGTTGTCTCGAATCGGCGAAATGGTCACCGAAACGTCAATCTTCGCGCCATCTTTCCGGATGCGCACCGTTTCAAAGTGTTCTACGCTCTCGCCATGCCGGATTCGCGCCAGAATGTCAGACTCCTCGTTAGGGCGGTCGGGCGGGAAGAGCATCAGAGCGGGCAGACCCACGACTTCCGATGCGGAGTAGCCGAATAGCTTCTCCGCTCCACGATTCCAAGCGGTGATCTTCCCGTCCAGCGTTTTGCTGATGATGGCGTCGTCGGAGGAATCCACGATGGCCGCTAGGCGGGAGTTGCGCTCCTCCACGTGTTTGCGCTCGGTAATGTCGGCCCGGATGGCGACGTACTGCCGCGGCTTTCCATCGGCGCCGACGAACGGGACGATGGTGGTATCCACCCAGTAGATAGAGCCATCTTTGGCCCGGTTCTTAATTTCTCCATGCCAAACTTCACCGTTCGCGATGGCGTGGTACATCTGCTGGAAAAACTCTTTGGGATGGTGGCCGGAATTGAGGATGCGGTGATTCTTGCCGATCAGTTCATCCTCGGAATATTGGCTGATGGTGCAGAACTTGGCGTTGACATAAGTAATGGTGCCGTGAACATCGGTCACCGCCACAATGGCATGTTGGTCGAGAGCGAACTTTTGGTCGGCTAGCTCTTTCAGTGCAGCCTCGCTAGTAATCAGGCTCTCGTTCAAAGCTTGTTCCGCCCGTTTGCGCTCGGTGACGTCGGCGCGGATGGCGACGTACTGCCGCGGCTTGCCGTCGCTTCCTATGAACGGGACAATGGTCGTGTCCACCCAATAAATGGAACCGTCTTTGGCCCGGTTCTTGATTTCGCCGTGCCAAACCTGGCCGTTGGCGATGGCGTGGTACATCTGCTGGAAGAACTCTTTGGGGTGGTGGCCGGAGTTGAGGATGCGGTGATTGTTGCCGATCAGTTCATCCTCGGAATATTGGCTGATAGTGCAGAACTTGGCGTTGACATAATTAATGGTGCCCTGGACGTCGGTGACGGCCACGATGGCGTGTTGATCCAGCGCGAACTTTTGGTCCGCCAAGTCCCGGAGCGCCTGTTCACTGGCTCGTTGGGCTCGCGTGCGCTCGGTGATCTCGGATTCCAGGGCCGCGGTTCGTTGCTTTACCCGCTGTTCCAACTCGGCGTTCAAGGTACTGACTTGTGCCCGGGCACGGGCACTGATGTCGATCTCGCGGTTAACGGCGATCCAGCCGAGCCCCCACAAGCCCAGCAGTAAAATGGCACCGACCATGCCGATGACCCTTGCCAGCCGCTGCCCCGCCTGGATTCGGGGAATGCGCTGGGTCAACAACCGGCTTTCTTCGGCGTACATGTCTCGCGTACTTCCGCGCACCACATCCATGAGTCGCTCGGTCTCAAGTGCATCGTCACCACCCACATAGCCACGGGTGTTCCGGCGTTTGGCGATGATACTTTCGGCGAATGCGATTGCCGTGTTCACCTTTGGATCGAGGTCGTCCAATCGTCTTTGCTGACTGAGATTGTCTGCCGTCAAATGGCGCAATGTATCCTCGTCCTGGTAGACGGCCTCTCGCGCCGTCTGGTAATGGGCCAGCAGCGGGGCTTGTCCGCTCAAAGCAAAAGCCCGGGCACTGGTTTCGGCTTCGACCACATGTCTGGAGGTGCGCTGGATCGCCTCCATCACTTCATGAGTGTGGGAGACCCAGTACGCATCTTGTTCGGCCCGCAAGGTGCCCCGCCAGGACGAAATGCTGATGAAAAGCGTCAACGACAAGGCCACAATGAAGCCAACGATAAGCCGGCGCCGGATGGGCCCCTCGATCGGCCCATCGAGGCGCTTGCGCTCGGCGATTTCCTTCGCCAGTTTTCGATTCACCTCCTGCAAATGCGCCCGGCCGGGAAGCGAAATGACTTTCGGAACCAAGGGTATGAGCATCGCGGCAGTGACCGCGGACACAGCCGCGGTGATTGCTTTAAGGACACCCGCGATCAGGTAACTGCTGTGCCAGATGTTCCAGATTTCCATCAGGTGGGTAGTGCCACAGGCCAGGATGAAGACCCCGAACATCCAGAAAATGCGATTGAAGGGGATATCCCGATTCTTGCGGATGAAGTAGATGAGGACTACCGGAATGCAGTAGTACGACAGCGTGATCAGCGCATCGGAGACGACGTGCAGCCAAACCATCCGCGGATCCCATAGATAGCAGTACCCGTGCGGCATGAAATCCGGCGAGAACATTTGGCGAATTGGTTCCAAACTCCTCCTTCGGTCGCCTAGGCGAGGGACATCACTCATTGCAGCACAGGTGGGAGGAGAGTCAGCCTTCCCAGAGGTGCTAGCAGGTAGTCATCGGACCCGCTTTGGGAAGGAGTTGCAGATCGGGAAACCGTGGAACTCTGTGCTAAGCTGACAGCAAATGAACGCCTTCCGGTTTCTCCTTTTATGTTGTTTGATAGCTGCGGCTTGGGCGGAGTCGGGCGCCCAGATGGCTGCGCCGCCTGATGTGTTTCTGGTGAGCATCGACACGCTGCGCGCCGACCATATTCATTGTTACGGCTACGACAAGATCGAGACTCCGGCACTGGATAGCCTGGCTCAGGACGGGATCCGCTTCGAGCAAGCGTTTACTCCCAGCCCGATCACCAATATCTCGCACTCTTCGATTCTGACGGGACTATTGCCGAGCGACCACGGCGTGAAAGACTTTGCCGTGCCACTCTCGGCCGATCACCCGGTTTTGGCGGAACTGCTCAAGCCGCAGGGTTATCACACCGCCGCGTTCATCGGCGCAGTGGTATTGGACAGCAAGCAACTGGCCCCCGGGCTGGATCGCGGGTTTGATTTTTACGACAACTTTCCCCAGGATCTTGACCCCAAAGTGCATTGGGGACGGTTGGAACGCCGGGGGATGGACGTGGTGCAACGCGCGGAAACCTGGTTGAGCGGGCAATCGTCGGGACCGCGTTTTGTATGGGTACATTTGTATGACCCGCACGACCCCTATGAGCCGCCGGAGCCGTTCTTATCCATTTATAAAGACCGACCGTACGATGGTGAGATCGCATACGCTGATTCGGCTCTGGGTCATTTTGTTTCTTACCTGAAGAAGCAGGGATGGTACGACGGCGCGCTAGTGGTGGTGGTGGCTGATCACGGCGAAGGTCTAGGTGAGCACCACGAAGACAACCACGGAATTTTCCTCTACGACTCAACTACGCACGTTCCGCTAATTGTGAAGTTGCCTGCAGAACAGGGAAAAGGAAGGCAAGTCGCGGCGCAAGTAAGGACCACAGACATTTTGCCGACGATACTCGATCTGGTGGGAGCGAAGGCTCCGGCACGGCTGGATGGGGAATCGCTGCGGCCGTATTTCTCGGGCACGGAGAGCGCGGGCCGCACGGCATTCGGCGAGACCGACTATCCTTTGCATTTCGGGTGGGCGCCGCTGCGCTCGGTGCGCGACAGTGGCATGAAGCTAATCGAGGCGCCACGGCCGGAACTCTACGATCTCCATTCGGATCCGAAAGAATTGAACAATACGTATGAGCCCTGGAGCGCGAACGTCCAGAAACTGCGGGGGATGCTCGCCGAACTCAGAAAGAAAATGCCTCCGCCGACGCAGGTCTCAAACGCAGCAGTCAGCCGGGGAACGGCCGACGAATTACACGCCCTGGGCTACCTGACCCTGGCTGATGGCCGGAGTTCCACTAACGTGCCGGAACCCTCGCTGCTGCCCGATGCCAAAGACAAGATTGATCAAAAGGAGCTTCATCAGTTTGAAGCTATCCTTTATACGGAAAATCAGATGCCAGGGGTGGGGGCAGATCCCTTCCGACAGGCTGTGGATGCGGGTCCCAATTCGGCCGCCGATTTGCTGCAGACGGGGCAAATGGCGCTGGCGGCGAATAATTACGCGGTGGCGGTCGATTACCTGCGACGGGCGATGCAAACCAGCCCAGGGGATGCGACCATTGCGTTTTACTACGGGCAAGCGCTGCAGATGGCGCGCGATCTGCCGGGCGCACGCGATGCACTGCAGACCAGCCTGAAAGCGGATTCCAATCAATTCGCGGCGCGCCTCGCGCTCGGCCAGGTTTACCTTGGTTTGAAAGACACAAATGCAGCCGAAGACCAGTTCCAGGCTGCGCTACTGTTGGAGCCAGCAAGTGTGGAGGCCCAACTCAATCTGGCCGAAGCCCTGATTGCGGAACAGAAGTTCAGCGAGGCCGTACCACACGTTTTGGCCGCGAATCATTCCGAACCGGACAACGCCGAGGCCTACACCTTGTTGTCGCAGGCGTATACCGGTTTGGGAAAGAAGGAAAAAGCCCTGGCGGCGGCAAGCCGTGCCAGGGCTTTACAGAAGCAAAAAAAGTCGCCTTGAATTATTTCTTCAGCGCAACTTTCTTCTCGGGTTCCTCGAAGATCTGCGTGAGTACGTGCCCGCGCATCTGCTTGGGTTGTTCGATGCTGTAGATGTGGAGGATGGTGGGCGCGACGTCGTACACGCTGGCTTCAAAACCCATCAGGCGCATGTCGTGCTTGATTCCGGGTCCCATGGCAATGATCGATCCCGGAACATCGTCGCCATCGGCGAAGTCATGTTTGGCGATGACCGGCGTGGTCTTTTCGTGATCCATGTGGGCGTGCGGATCAGTCTCTTCAAACTCGCGCAGCGGCTTAATGCCGTGGTCAGACACGATGAAGAGGTAAGTATTCTCGTCCACGTGTTTCAGGATCGTTCCCAGAACCTTGTCGAAGCCGATGTACTGGTCGGGGAACGCACTCTGGCGAACGCTGCTGATGGCCGGGTTGTAGCCGACATTGAAAGGTGTGATGGGATAGAGCCAGTGTCCGGTTCGGTCCTCACAGGACTGCACCATAAAGGTGAAGTCCGTAGGGTGGTTGGAGAGAAGGTAGTCGAAAAGCTTGGTTTGCTGGTCGCGGATGAGTTGCACTTTGGCCAGCCAGGTATTGATGACATCCGCTTCGTGGCCTTTGAGATCTGCCGCAGCCGGCATGCGTTCGCAGTCGATGTAAAAGTCGCCAACGTTGCTTAACAGCTCAGGCTGCAGGCTCTTCGGGTACACCGCATCGCCGCCCTCCACCTCACTCAACTTGGGCGCGCAGAGGACTCCGTCCTCGCAATTCTTGCCGCGCGTCAGCATGCCGCTGATCATGTAACCGTTCACCGGCATCACCGGGAAGGTGGCCGGCACGTTGGCCATGCCCACGGTCACGTTGTTCTTCGAGAGAATCGACCAGATCGGCTCTTCCTTAAGCATATTCGTGTTGGCGGTAACACCGCCAACAAGGAAGCCGGTTACACCGTGCTCTTCCGGGTTGGTGCTGGTGAACATGGTGCTGTACACGCGCGGGCAGTTGGGCATGGAAACCGTGCGCAACTTGCCGTGCACTCCCTGGTCAATGACCTTGGCCAGATTGGGCAGGTCACCCTTTAATAGGAGCGGCCGCAACATGTCCCACTCCATGCCGTTCACACCTACAACAATCACGTGAGGTTTTGGTTTCGCGGTGGACGTCTGGGCAGTGAGCACTGAGACACAGAGCAATAGAACGCCAAAAACAGCAATTAATCGTCGGGAGACCACGGGAACACCTCTTAAATTTGAAATCACAAAAACACCGTAACTATAACATGATGTGCAAGCCGGTGGATGTGTGTCCACAGCCCGGGCCAGGCACCGGCGGAGACGCGCATGGAGGCCTCGTTCACAGCAGAATTGTGGCGTTCATTTAGGACGGATGGAAACCGAATGGCGAGCTTGTCTCAATTCGAGATAGCCTCGGATGGTTTACTCTCCCGTTATGGGTTTCCGGATGTACGGGTCCGTAAATTCCAAAACTCATAGTTACTTCGCCCTGCCGTTAATTTATAAGACCATACAAACAAAAGAGTTATAACAAGACACTACTTGGCAATACGTGTGCACTAACTAGCGCGACCACTACTGTGTCGTGATGTAAGTGGTCAGGTTTTCGGCGGTGCAGGGCTGGCCGCAATTGACCACAATTTCTTGAAAGCGACTCGGGTTCGCGGAGGAAGAAATGAGCTTTAAACGTTTGGCGATGTTCACTCTCCTTGTTACATGCGTGCTGGCAGCGAGCACAGTGCTCCTGGCTCAGACGACCGTTTCCCAAGGCAGTATTCAGGGAACCATTACTGACCCATCTGGCGCCATGGTTGGTGGCGCCAAGATTACCATCACTCACAAGGCGACCGGGCAGGTGATCACCACCGCCTCGACGAGCTCTGGCACGTACAACTCCGGTGGCTTGATCCCCGGTGATTACGTTTTGCGGGTGGAAGCCAAGGGTTTCCGCACTTCGGAGAGGGCCTTCGCGGTTCAAGTAGGCGTAACCTCTTCTGGCAACACCAAGCTCGAAGTCGGTGAAGCCAGCCAAGTGGTTGAGGTGCAGGCCTCCTCAATCCAGGTGAACACCGAGCAATCGACAGTACAGGGCGTCATTACTGGCGACCAGATTGACAAGCTGCCGGTCGACGGCCGGAACTTCCTTGATCTGGCGCAGCTCGAACCCGGCGTGCAAATTCAAGACGGCCAAACGTTCGACCCGACCAAAGCCGGTTACTCTTCGATTTCGATTAACGGCGTGTTCGGACGTACTCCGCGTATCGAACTCGACGGCGTGGACATCAGCGATGAGACCGTCGGCACGACCACGCAGAACGTCGGCATGAGTTCGATTCAGGAATTCAACATCAGCCGCTCAAACCTGGATCTGTCCACCGAGCTGACATCGGCCGGTGCGGTCAACGTGACTACCCGGTCTGGCACGAACGACATTCACGGCCAGGCGTTTTATAACTTCCGCGGCCGCGATGCCGGTACGGCGTCATTCCCCGGAGCCCAAGTTGGCTACTACCAACGCAACAATTATGGCGGCCGCGTTGGCGGACCGATCATTAAGGACAAGCTGTTCTTCTTCATTGACGGCGAACGCATGAAGCAGGATGGATTACTGCCGTTGGTTGTGCCGGCCCCGTTCCAGGCGCTCACAGGCGGCTTCCTTTCGCCCTTCCGTGACAGCGAAGTCACTGGCAAGTTGGACTGGCAGGCCACCAAGGATGTTCACGTTTTCTATCGCTACACATACAACTGGAACAAATCCGAAGCCAACTTCGGCTATGACTACCAGGTGTACAAGAACCGGGACTACACTCCCTCTGATGCGGTGGGTGTTGACTGGAATAAGGGATCATGGTCGCACAGCTTCCGCTTCGGCTATTTGAAATTCCACAACCTGATCGGCGACAGTACGCAGGGCGCCAGCTTCTTCAACCCGATACCCACCGCCGAGATTCTTGTCGCTGACCTAGGGGTGCAGTTGTCCGGGCCGAATCTTTTGGCGCCGCAGCAGACCTTCCAGAGCAACAAGCAGATCAAGTATGACGGAAGCAAAGTGTACGGCTCCCACGTGTTCCGCTTTGGTATCGGCTTCAACGACATCAACGGTGGCGGGTTTGCGAGCTTCTTCGGAATTGCGCCGCTGGACGTCACGGTGTCGGGCGCATGCGGAACGCCGGGGCAGATAACAACCTGCGCGTTATTGCAGTCAATTCTAGGCAACGGTCAGGGCTTCTTTACCGAGAAGCCAAACTTCGGCTTTCCGGCTGGCGGGCAACTTGACCACCGCTTCCAATGGTATGTGGGCGATTCGTGGAAGTGGAAGCCGAATTTCACCCTAACCTACGGCCTGCGCTACAACCGCGATACTGGCCGTTCGGACAGCGATCTGGCTTCGATTCCGTGTTCAGTGGTTGCCGCCGCCATCGCGCCTTGCGCTGGCAGCACCCCACTGTTGAATCAGTTCGGACCCGGATTGGGCGCACCAATCAATCAGCCGAACACCCAGTTCGGACCGCAAATCGGCTTTGCCTGGGATCCGACCAAGAAAGGCAAGACCGTCATTCGGGCGGGCGCTGGTATCTACTACGAAAACTCCATCTTCAACAACACTCTGTTTGATCGCCCGGCCAAGCTGGCCAAGGGGCTGTTCTTCCAGAGTCAGACCCTTGGCTGCGGCGGCGGACCCGTGGGAAGTACCTCGTTCCCCATGCCTGGCGCTCCTGGGGGAGTGGTCACCTCGATCAACGGGAAGGATCTAGCCACCCAGGTTTGCTTCCAGCCGCTGTCGGTTTCCGGTCCGCTGGTGTTCGCCTTGCAACAGGAGTTCCAGGCGGCCGTGAAGGCGCAGGGGCCGACATCGAACCCAAGCTTCATTGGCAATACGCTGAAAGTCAGTTCTCCAGAGCAGGGCCTGTCGGCCTTCGATCCTAACTTCCGCAATGCACGTTCTTACCAGTTCAACGTTGGCATGCAACATGAGATCTGGAAGGGCGGCGTGCTGACCGCGGACTATATCCGCAATGTCAGCACTCGTTTCATGCTGACGATTGACCAAAACCACGTTGGTGATGCGCGGTTCCTCAACAAACAGGCGGCGGTCAATGCGATCAACGCCACGGTTGGCGGTGGCTGCCCGCAAGCGAGTATCGACCCCGCTACCGGTAATATCGTTGGTGGCCCGGCAGCGGTACAGTGCTTCATAACCGCCAATCCGGGTGCCAGCATCAACGCTTTTGCTGGTAACGGACTGGATTCCGGCAATGCTCTCGGAGCCGGCCCGTCCAACATAGGCCTCGGCGGGAGCGATGCGACTTTCGGTGGCATCAATCGCAATGTAGGTGCTGGCGACTTTGAGGTTCCGGAAGGCCGCTCCACTTACAACGCGTTGCAAATGTCGTACAAACAACAGCTGGCGAATCCGATGCCTGGATTTACCTCGATGAACATGACGGTCGCCTATACTCTGTCGCGCTTCGTTGGCGACGGTGGAAACGACCAATTTTTCAGCGCGACTGCGATTGACTTCAATAACCCGAGTTTCTTCACCGGCCCAACTTCTCTGGATCGGACTGATGCGTTCAAGTTCGGTGTTACAGGGGAGATTGCTCATCACGGACCACGTCTCAGCGTAATCGGGAACTTCGGCACGGCACACCCGTCCACACCGTTCCTGCAAGCTGCGAACGGCGGATCAGCCGCGGGAGTCACTAGCACGGGCGAGATCTTCCGCACCGATCTGACTGGTGATGGTACCGTGCAGGACATCTTCCCGACAGCAGCCGGCCAGGCGGCCGGAAAGCCAGGCCAGTTTGGTCGCTCTGTCTCTCCAACTCAACTAACCAACCTGATCAATTCGTGGAACAGCACGACGGCGGGTACGCTGACCCCGGCGGGACAGGCGCTGGTTGGGGTGAATGCGTTTACCAGCGCGCAGTTGCAGACATTGGGTGCGGTGAAACCGTTCGTTATACCTCCGCCCCCGGGCGCAGTGGGCAACGGCGTTTTCCGCGAGGTCAGCACCACGCTGGCTTGGCCTATCAAACTGACGGAACGGTTCAGTCTTGAGCCCTCCTTTAGTGCCTTTAACGTGTTCAACCTAGCGAACTTCGGGATTGAGAACGGATTCCTGACCAACGCGACGACACCGTTTGCGCCGGGCAGCACCGCTCCCGCTGGCAACGTCAACGGAACCTCGTCGGGTTCGACTCGCGAGTCACTGCGGATCGGTACCGGCTCCGGCGTGTTCTCGCTGGGCGCTCCGCGGCAAGTGGAGTGGGGTATCCGGCTGAACTTCTAACCTTGTAGCTCTGCATCACAGCAAGCCGCTGACCTTCGGGTCAGCGGCTTTTTTGTTAGTTGCCCAAGGGAGCTATCTCGCTGCGCAGGTGCTTAGAGAGCTTCTCGATACGCTTCAGCTTGTCGATGAGATTCTTTGACAAAAGGCCGCGACCCAGGGATTCGATGTCCGGCTGGACGGATTGGGAGAGTTCGAGGAGTTCCTTGGCCTCGCGTTGCAGTGCGGCCGGATCAACCGGTGAAGCCGGTGAGCGGCTAGAGTATGGCGGAACATGAATGGCGGGTGGAGGTGTCCCATACCCTGGCGGGACCGGGGCGCCGGGAGGCATGGATTGTCCCCAAACCGGCAGACACAGATTCAGCAGGATGAGCAAGAAACGGGCGGGAGGGACCTTCATAGCAGCCTCCTGACAAACACGGTGCGCATTGTACACCCGGGTAGGGATAAGAAGAACGGCCGTGTGAGCGTAAGAGCATCAAGATCGAGACCGCGCCATGACCGAATGCTAAACTGACGGTACGTCATGCTCTTGCGCCGATTGTTCGCGTACGTTCTGATCTATGTCCCGTTCGTCATGGGCTCTTCAGTAGCGAGTCTGGCTGCACCCAGCAACGTCATTCTGATCACACTGGATACCACCCGTGCCGACCGTATGGGTTTTCTGGGTTCGAAGCGGGGGCTTACGCCCAATCTGGATGCTTTGGCGCGGCAGAGCGCGGTATTCTCCCGGGCCTATTCGCAGGTTCCGCTGACAACGCCCTCGCACGCCACCATACTGACCGGGACCTATCCGCAATTCAATCATCTACAAGACATGGGAAATCCCCTGGCCAAGGATTTGCCGTACCTTCCCGATATCCTGCGGCAGCGGGGATATCATACGGCGGCGTTTGTCGGCTCACAGATACTTGATCCCGGGAGTGCCGCTGCACCTGGCTTTGATCGCGGATTTGAAGTTTACGATGCCGGGTTTCACAGCCGTGCCCCGGGAGAAGACCGCTACCAGAGTGTCGAACGTCGGGCCACGGTTGTAGTGGCTCACGCAATCGAGTGGCTCGGCCGCCGTCAGCGCGGCACCCCGTTCTTTTTGTGGGTGCATCTCTACGATCCGCATGACCCCTACGATCCGCCGGCGCCATTCAAAGCCAAGTACCGGGCTACACCCTACGAAGGTGAAATCGCATACGCAGACTTCGCCGTGGGGAAATTGCTGGCTGCCCTGCATGCCCGCGGACTCTACGATTCCAGCGTGATTGCGGTGGCAGCTGATCACGGCGAGGCTTTCGGGGAGCATGGGGAGCAGACGCATGGTCTTTTTCTTTACGACGAGACGATCCATGTGCCGCTGCTGGTGAAGCTTGCCGGGGGGACGTCGGCTCCACTTGTCATCGATACAAGAGTCGGCTTGGTGGATCTGGCACCCACGATCTTGCAGGCGGTGGGAATCGCGCCGCCAGCGACGATGCAGGGCGCTTCTTTGATGGAATTGATGAAGCCGGGTTCCAGCCTGGGCGCGGATCGTCCGGCTTACGCTGAAACCGACTATCCCTTTCGGGCTTTCGGCTGGAGTCCGTTACAAGCATGGCGGGCAGGGAAATATCTTTATGTGCGTGCGCCGGAGCGCGAGCTCTACGATCAGATGGCTGATCCCGGGGCATTGCGCAATCTGGCGGGCAAATCAACTGCCGTTGCCGAGACCCTGGCTTCGCAACTTGAGCACTTCCATCGCAAAACCAGCGGCGCCGCTCCAGGGGAGTCGGGGATCACACCCGATCAGGCGGAGAAACTCCAGGCGCTTGGCTACATCACAACTCAGTTCCGCAAGTCTGGTGTGAGCGATATGCCGGCCGGCCCCGACCCCAAAGGCAAAGTACGGATTTCAAATCTCCTGCACGAGGCCTTGCTGGCGATGGAAGATGATCGCTACAAGGAGGCCGTCCCGCAATTGCAAGAAGTGCTCAAAGATCAGCCGAGTGTGGGGCTGGCGAACCTGGAGTTGGGCCGGGCCTACAACGGCCTTGGAAATTACCCTGAAGCGTTGCCCTGGCTGCGGAAGGCAGTCGAACTCATGCCAGAGTCCGGTCGCGGACATTACGAGCTGGGAGTCGCACTGGCAGAGACCGATGATTGGGCAGGCGCGGCCGCTCAGTTGGAGATTGCAGTGGCGCATGCGCCTGATTCTGACGACATGCAGTTTTACCTTGGCATGGCGTACGACGAACTGGGCCGTAATGCAGAAGCGGCCACTGCCTTGCAGCATGCGCTCCAGATTAATCCCAACCATTACCGGGCAAATCTATTGCTCGGACGCATCTTGGGCATGCAGAACCGTCCCACCGACGCCTTGCCATATCTGGAGAGAGCGGTGAAGCTCCAGCCGAAATCACCCGACGCGCATAAGTTCCTGGGCAATGTTTACACCGAGCTGGGGCAGGATGAGAATGCACGACGCGAGCAGATGGAAGCGAATCGCTTGCAAGGCATTTCCAAACCTTAAGCTGGTCAGGGCGTTACTTCGCCGCGCAGATGTTTGGAAAGTTTCTCGATGCGCCTGAGTTTGTCCGCGAAGTCTTTCGGCAGCTTGCCCTGCGCAACCTGATCGACTTCTGATGGAACTTCACGCGCGAGGTCGGCTAACTCGCTGGCCTCGGCACGGAGTTTCACCGGATCAACAGTTCTCTTGGGCGGTGGGAGAGGTGCCTCCAGTTGCAGCGGGTATTTCGCGATTTCCTGCTTCCCAGGAGGCTCAAAGTGTCCCGGAGATTGGTTCTGTGCGCACACGGACGGTTTCACAACCAATATGCCGACAAGGCAGACAAATAGAAGGCGGTGTCTCATGGCGAGACCTCCTACTTCCGCCGATTGTACTCCCGGTTTGGATTCTCGCCTACCTGATTTGGAACCCTACCCCATAAGCGTGGAATCGCTTCGAGCCAGTGACGACACATCGTCCTGGGCCCACATCATCCGGCAGAGAGAGGTCTAGCGTCCGCCGAAACTGTACCCTAGCGAGCCTCCGTAGCGCACCACCGTGTTCGAGCTGAACTCGAGATTGTTATTGATCAGGTAAAGCCTCACTTCCGGGCGGACGAAGACATTGTGCCAGATATAGGCACGAATGCCGCCACCGAAGTCGCCCATGAAGTGATTGCTGCTGGTATAGGCGGTGCATCCGAAGAAGTTGTTGCAATTGGTAGACCCGTAGAATCTGACGTCTTCGCCGCCAATTCCAGCCAACAATTCAGCGGTGAAATTCTTGCTCAGCCTCGGAGCCCAGATGGCATTGAATGAATAAAATATCGGCCGGTAGGGTTGGGAGCCGACGCCGCCATAGAGATTCTGGCTCGCTCTCCAAGAGAGGTCACCCTCGAATCCGATGCGATGGCGCAGAAGGAGGTCAGCGCTAAAACCGGGGTAGGTGCCACCTGTATCCGACGGAAAGTAAAGGCCGTTGGTTATGGTCGCCGATGAGGATGTAATGGTCCCCACACCGAAGGCGGCGTCGAACTGCTGCCCGTAGGCGCTGGCGGCAAGAAAACAAGAAAAAAACGCGACGACAACGATAGTCAGCTTCTTCACTTTTCTTCTCCCTAATTGTGAAATACAGACTTGGATGTTTCACAGCCGCACCGGGTTGGACTCGGGGTGTTTGCATCCGCTTCAAAAAATCACTAACCACTGTTTTTTCAATGACCTACGTAACAATACAGTTGCCATTTAACCACAAATAACGCCACCCCGCGAATGACGAAGAGTGTTCCCTTCCGCAACCCGGCGAGATGGCCATCGCTATGAATCCATAGAACCTGTGACGGCGGGAAAAGTTGCGGTTTTATGGGTCGAAATCCGCCCACGTTACTTTCGTTACCTGCGATATCTTGGCTTATGAGACGGGTTGAAATAGGGTTGTTGCCAGCGTTTATATGACCATTCTGGAAAAAATTCCCACGGTGGTAACCGTGGCCGTGCTGGTCGGGATTTTTGCTGGATTGAAGCGCCACAGCCGTTCCGCTCGTCTGCAACTGTGGCTGGTTGCCTGGTTTCTGATTTTCACCCATTTTGTGGCACAGATGTTCGAACCAGCGACGGGAACCTCGAGTGGATGGCTGGTGGCACTGGATCTGGGTTCGCTGCAGGCCTCGGCGGTGGTATTTGTCACCTCGGTCGCATCGGTGGTCGATGACAAGGTGAAACGAAGCTTGATGCTGACGGTGACCGGGGTGCCGTCGGTGGCATACGCGGTTCTTGCCGCCTACGATGTGCACACTCGCTGGCCGTTTGTGGTGAGCCTGACAGTCGCCATTGGCGGAGGCATCATCTTTCTGGCATGGGTGAAGAAGAAAACTTCCTGGTATGTGTTTTCCCTGGCGGCGCTGGGCATCGGAGTGGGTTTCTGGGCCATACAAGCCGCAGTCCGTGGCTCCTTCGATGAAGGCCTCACTGCGCTGCTGGGCCTGGGCTTCGGACTCCCTGGCATATTGATCTGCCGAAACTACTGGCGGCCCTCGCCCGGCATCCTGACAGTCGCTGCGGGATTTTTCTCCTGGGGCGCGGTATTTCCCGTCGCCATGCTCCTAGCCTATTTTGCGCCCACGTTGAATGTCCCCGCCGAACTTTGGAACACGCCGAAGATGTTTGTCGCGTTTGGCATGATCCTGGCTATCGTCGAAGACAAGTCCGAATCGATCGAAGTCATGCAACGCAAGGAACGGGCACAGAATCATCAGTTGGAGCGCTTCTCCGCCATCACCTCGCGATTGCTGAGTGGTGCGACGGTGGAACTGCTCTGTGATGAGATTGCTTCCGCCATCTCGGAAGCCAGTAACTTTCGGGCGGCTGCTATTCAACTGGACAATGGGGGACACGGCCTGAGGCTGGCTGGGGCCAGTGGGCTCACGCGGGAAGTGGTGGCAGAGCTGCAGAGCAAGGCGCGGACGTGGACTACCGACGACATCAAGGACTTTTGCGCTCACGGCCGGCAGATCGGGCAGAACTCGTTTCTGCTGTCGCACCAGGAAGCTGAAAAATACCAGCCCGTCAAGAGCCGGAGGCAATATCCGCCTAATCCGCATTGGAATACTGGCGACGAGTTGCTGATCCCGTTGTGCTCGGCACGAGGCGGCTATTTGGGATGTATCGCACTTGACGATCCACGGGAGGTGGAAGCAGTCAACGCAGCGGAGCTGTCAAGAATCGAATTGCTGGCTGCGGATTTGTCGGTCGCGCTCGAACTGAAATCACTGCACAACCAGTTGATCCGCTCCGAGAAACTCGCTGCCCTGGGGCAGTTAGTTGCAGGCGTGGCGCACGAACTTAACAATCCACTTACAGCAGTAATGGGATACGGCGAACTGCTTAGCGAAGATGCGCCTTCGGGGGCGATGCGCGATCGGCTCGACAAACTGGTAAACGAAGGCCGCCGCATGAAGAAGATCGTGGAGAATTTGCTGCGCTTCTCGCGCCAGAGGGCGGTCGACCGGCAGGCGGTTGATCTGCCGGCGGTGGTGCAGGAGGTGCTCTTACTCCGCGAATACTATGTGCGCACCCGGGGTCTGGAAATTATTGTGGACATTAAGGCTGACTTACCCCAGGTGGCAGTGGATGAGGATCAATTCAAGCAGATTCTTCTGAACCTGGTGAACAACGCCATTGATGCAGTGGAAGCGGAGTCCGAATCCAGAAAGATCACGATCCGTGCTTTCCCCCGTGGCAACCGGGCCATTCTTGAGGTCGAAGATACTGGACCGGGATTCTCCGATGTAAATCGCGCTTTTGATCCATTCTATACCACTAAGCCGGTGGGTAAGGGCACCGGCCTTGGCCTGAGTATTTGCTATGGAATTATCAAAGAGCATGATGGCGAGATCAGGATCGAAAACGTGCAGCCGCACGGGGCACGGGTGACGGTTGAATTGCCGCTAGCTGAGGTGAAAAGCTTTAAGGCCGCTGCGCTAACCGCCACGGTTGCCCGCTGAGCGGCACAGTCCTCAATGCAGCCACGGCTGCTAACTCGCCTGTCGCAAGTCAACTCCTACCTACTACTTCATCAGTATGCCGTTCATTTGCACCAAACGGTTTTGACCTGAATTTGGAGCTTGACACGCTCAGGGGCAAGGATCAAAATTACCGTGCCTGACCGGCTGGCGTTTGCTGCAGTTCCGCAGTGCTGGTCGATCTTCCAATTGCCCCACCGATAAACGACGTTAGCCGTTTATTTCTGGACTACCCAGGGGAAGTAAGAAAGTCATGAGGAACTCCAATGGAGCCGTACCCTCGGTTTCGTCCAACGGCTCAACTGGCGGGATTATGTGGGCGGTTGAGTCCACAAACAAGAAGAACCCTACAAGCTGCCCAGGCACCCAGGATGAACCCGGAACCGACTACGAGAATATCGCGCTGCACGCCTACGATGCGACCAATATAAGTATTGAGCTTTACAACGGCCGGGGCCAGAACCCGAACACCCCCGCCGGCTATACAAGAAAGTTCCACACGCCGACGATCTCGAACGGAAAATTCTTTGTCAGCGCGATATCGGACACCACAGCCACGCTGGGGATGGTTGACGTGTACGGGCTTTGCAGCGACACCGCAAACGGCCAGTGCCTTCACTAGGAGTTAGTCTGTCATGAAAATTCGGCTTTGCTTCATAGCTATCCTTCTTTGCTTGCCGCTCTGGCAGGCAGCCGGTCAGTCTCGCTTTTCGGATGGGCAGGCCTCCGCTCAACGCCCATCCCCCTATCAACCTTCGCTGACCTGCTCGCCCGCCCCATGTGTCTTGCCCCCCACGCTCGCCTCGGAGGGAACGAGCTGGGTCGGCTTCGCGCCGACTGCCGCCAACCCTCATCGCCCAGGCCAGCTAATAGTCGGAAGCGAGGACGGCAATTGCGGCGAGTTCACCCAGCTCGGCTTTCACGTATCGAACGACGGCGGTTCCACCTGGAGCACCACCTGCATGGGCTTTCTGAATGAGTTCGGCAAGACGTGGGATCCCGGAGGCTCCCCCCTCGTCGGCTACGACTTGAACGGTTCGGCATACATTGCGGGCTACTACCAGTGGAACGATAACCTGATTTACAATTCTGTCGTTGGGCTGGAAAAATCAACTGACGGCGTCACCTGGAGCACCCCGATCTCCGCCTTGGGGACCGGTTCCTCAGAGATCTCCTACGTTTCGCTTGCCGTCGACCAGAGCGCAGGCAGCCCCTACGCTAACACTGTGTACGTGCTGGGGGTAAACGACGGACCTGTTCAGGTCCTGGTCTCGCGTTCGCGCGATGGTGGCACGACCTGGAATACGGCGCAGGTGGCAGCGGACGAGCCCCATCAGAGCACAGCGGAATACGACCCCAGTCTTGTCGTGGGCAAGGATGGAACCGTTTACGCTGCCTGGATGCATTGTGTTCAGTTAGGGGAGCAGTTCTGCGCCAACAACACGGATTACATGGTGTTCTCGAAGTCGAGCGATGGCGGCGCTACCTGGTCATACCCAAGGTTGGCGATAGCTGTTCACGAAGTGCCCGGCCAGTGCGGCTGCCTCCCATTCGGAGTAATCCCAAACACTAACGTGGCCACCCTGAATACGCCCGCCCTTGGCGTGGATAACAGCGGCGGGCCGTACGCCGGACGGCTCTATGCCTCGCTGTATGAGTGGACGGGCACACAAATGCGGGTCGTTATCATTCACTCAACGGACGGCGGTACAACCTGGTCCAAGCCCGTCCCGGTCGCCCCGCGGGGCGAGACCCACGACCAGTTTTTTCCCTGGCTTTCGGTGAGCCCGACCGGGTTGGTCGGGGTGAGCTGGTTTGACCGCCGCAACGACCCCGCCAATGTCGACTACCAGGCCTATGCTGCGATTTCCTCAGATGGCGGGGAGAGCTTCCGGCCCAACGTCCAGCTAACCACGGCATTTTCCAATCCTTACGACACAGGGTACAACGTCGACTTCAATTTTCTGGGCTACTACGCTGGCAATACCTGGGACGGTCCCAACTACTTCGTCGCCGCCTGGATGGACACCAGCGACGGCATCAGCAGCCAGGACTACATCGGCGGCATTCGCCTGCACTGAGTTTAGAAAGGAGAAAGAAATGCAATGGACGACACCACAATTTGAAGAGATCAGCCTGAACTGCGAAATCAATTCCTACGCCAGCGCGCAGATGTAGGGCACCGCAGTTCCGGCAGAAGACCATGATCGAACGAGAGACGGCCATCACGATGGGTGGTGGCTCTTTTGCTGGTTCCTACGGCAGGCGAGAAGCAACCTCTCGTGCTGGTTGTGCCAATTTGACAGCGACCGAAACAGCTGCTTCCCCCCACCCTCTTCACCCACGAGACAACCCGAAGCCGCACAACAAACAACTGCGGGGGCGGGCGAAAAGAGCTACAATTCTTCCGCTATCCCAAGTGGCCTTTTCGGCTCGCATTTCGCACTGCTTTAGCGGGTAGTCCGCCATGGCTTGCAACCTGAGGATTCCCCGAGCGACGGATTCAGGAGGATACCTATATGGCAACAGCTTTGAAGATTGTTCCACCGGAAGCAAGAGTCACCAGCTTCGTTTCCAGAAAACACAAGATGCTGATCAACGGCAAGTGGGTAGATTCGGCCTCTGGCAAGACCTTCCCCACCTATAACCCTGCCACCGGAGAAGTTATGGCGCAGATTGCCGAGGGTGATCGCGAAGACATCAACCGTGCGGTAACGGCTGCGCGGAATGCCTTCGAGAACGGCCCCTGGCGCAAGCTGACGGCGTCCGACCGCGGCCGCCTGATTTGGAAGTTGGGAGATCTGTTGGAGGAGAATCTGGAAGAGTTCGCCGAACTCGAGAGTCTGGATAACGGCAAGCCTCTCACCGTCGCACGCGCCGCGGACGTTCCTTTGGCTGCTGACCTGTTCCGCTACATGGCGGGTTGGACGACCAAGATTGAAGGCAACACCATTCCGATTTCGGTGCCTTACACGCCTGGCGCCCGGTACCTGGCCTATACGCTACGTGAGCCGGTCGGAGTCGTCGGCCAGATCATCCCCTGGAATTTCCCGCTGCTGATGGCGGCGTGGAAGTTGGGGCCTGCGCTGGCTACGGGAAACACCGTGGTCCTGAAACCAGCCGAACAGACGCCGCTCACGGCGCTTCGGCTCGGAGAACTGATTCAGCAAGCTGGCTTCCCGGATGGAGTGGTTAACATCGTCCCGGGCTACGGCGAGACTGCGGGTGCGGCGCTGGCGGCGCATCCTGACGTGGACAAGATCGCATTCACCGGATCGACCGAAGTCGGCAAGTTGATCTTGCAGGCGGCGGCAGGGAACTTGAAGAAAGTTTCCCTTGAACTGGGCGGCAAGTCGCCAAACATAGTCTTTGCCGACGTTGATCTGGACACGGCCATTGCCGGCTCGGCCAGTGCCATCTTCTTCAATCACGGACAGTGCTGTTGCGCTGGATCGCGGTTGTTTGTCGAGAAGAAAGTCTTCGACAAGGTGGTGGATGGTGTGGCTGAGAGAGCCTCGCAGATCAAAGTCGGTGCGGGTTTTGATCCGAATATCGACATGGGGCCACTGGTTTCTAAAGAGCAACTGGACCGGGTTTGCGGGTATCTCGAGTCCGGATTCTCCGAGGGGGCAAAAGCCGTTGCCGGTGGACACAGGGTCGGCGATCGAGGCTATTTCGTAGAGCCGACGGTGCTGGTGAATACTAACCCGGACATGAAAGTGGTGCAGGAAGAGATTTTCGGACCGGTGGTGACGGCCATCCCGTTCGAAGATGCTTCCGAGTTGGTCAGGCAAGCCAACGACTCGGAGTATGGTCTGGCGGCGGGCATCTGGACGCGCGATATCCAGAAGGCCAATCGCCTGGCGGCGGATCTGCGTGCCGGTACGGTGTGGATCAACTGCTACAACATCTTCGACGCCGCGCTGCCCTTCGGCGGATACAAGCAATCCGGCTGGGGCCGCGAGATGGGCCACGAGGTGCTGGAGCAGTACACGGAAGTTAAAGCTGTTTGCAGCGCGATGTAGGTGTTGCGAGCGAATCAAGTGCCCCGCCTTAGTCTTTCGAGCTTTGAAAGACAGGGCGGGGATTTCTCTTGTGCGAATCCCTATTGGCCGACGGGGGCCTGCAGGGTGCCGACGTAGCCGTTGTGGTTGTCGCGGACGGCGAGCCACGCGAGATTTTTCCCGGGAGGCGTGTCCACGTCAAGGTGCACGCTCAAGCCTTGCTGGACGATCTGTTGGTAGGTCTCAAGTGGCAGGACCTTGTCCACTTTCATGACACGATTGCTGATCTGTTTGCCGTCTGGTGCGAAGACTGCCACCTCGAAATTCAGGTTCAGATGCTTGCCCTTGCCGGCGTCGTCCACCGAAAAGGAGTCGCCATCGACCAGGAACTCGACCCGAGTCTTCCCTTTTTCGATGGCGGAAACTCGCGCGTCAAAAGCGATTTGGGTGGCGGGAATTCTGTCCTGAATCGCGTCGGAAAGGTCCTTCTCAAACAATTTCTCATTCTCTTTTGCGGGATCGAGGGCAAAGTAGCCACGGCGGTAGCGCAGTTCGGTGCCTTCGCGATTTACTTTCACCGAGATGGTGCGGTAGTTTCCATCCCAATTCTTGTTTCCCGGATAGTAACCGATGGTGTAGGAAGCGGCGTGGTCGGCCATGGCGCGCTCTACGCCGGTATGGATGTCGTTGCGGTTGATGAAGGCGGCGCCGCCGGTTTCGGCCGCGATTTCCTTCATGGTTTGCTGGCTGGAGTCGGAACTGGAATCCGTCGCGGTTTCGAGCCCGCGAACGTCGACGGGATAGATGGCGATCTGAGCGCTGGTCAGCTGCGCGGAAACGTTGCGGATCTGGTTGGTGTAGACCCTTTGTTGACCAGGGTTCATAGAATTCTCGGCGCCGCTGACCGGGTCCGGGCACCCTTCGTTCTCACACTTCGCGTTGCGTGCCTGGGTGGCCTCGAATTGGGACTCGATAGGAGCCTGGAACTGCTGGCTGGGAATGAGACTGAACGGGAATCCGGCAGACAGCCAGATCACGTTCTTACGACCCGGAATTCCGCCCAGAGTGCGACTAAGAGCGCGGAGTGCAGCCAGAGTGATCTCCACACGGTGGTCGACCACGTTGGTCAGCTCTTCTTTCCGAAACGCTTGCAGGCTGGAGGTTACGCGGGCAGCGGCCACTCCGACTCCTGGGCCGGAGACGTCGACCCTCATGGCCTCCGCCGGGTCGTCGGTATGCCCAGGTTTTTGTGCGCCGTAGCGTTGAAACGCCTGCTGGAGAATGGAGGGATCGGTGGTGAAATCCTGGAGTATGCGGAGTTCATTGGTGAGAGCGAGCACGGCGACCTCGTTGCCCGGCTTGAAGTTTTCCACCGCAAATTTCATCATCTGGGTTCGTGCCTCGGTCTGATTCTCCAGAGGCGTGTTGACCGCATCCAGCAAGATGACGGTGGGCGGTCCGCCCGGCGAGCGATACTCCGGACGGTTTGAATAAACTCCTGGCGGCAACGCGGGGGCGGCCGGCCTCGCGGACTGATTGGGAGCAGTGAAAATAGATATCTTCTGCGGTTTGCCCTTTTCCGTGACGGCGAAGTCGGCGGACTGCAACCCGAGTACAGGCTGGCCATGTTTGTCAGTCACGACCACGTCAACCAGCACGAGGCGGCTGGTGACACGGATCGTAAGGCCGGGCACCTGTTCCTGTCCATGGGGAGACTGGGCGCCGAGGGGCGACGAAACTAAGAGTGAGAGACAGAGAACGATGGGTAGCCGCTGGGAGCCGGCCCGACGCCTAAACATGCTTTCTCCTCGGATTCTGTCCTGTGGACGAGTGCCGTCTTTATCACTGCAATTCTAGCTTGCCGCTTCCCGAGAGTGCTCTCCGATGGCCTTCCCGGAAACCAGGCCCCCAAAGGGAACGATGCAACGAAACATCTCGCGGTTGTATGTGTAGGTCTTCAGTTCGGCCTCTATTGCTCACGGATGGGGACGTTTGGAGTCTAAAGCTGATAGTCTTGAACTACGGTTCTATCGCGTTCGTATCAATCCCAGATCGAGTGAGCCCCTATATGAGAAAACCTATTCTTCCCTTTGCATGCGCTCTGCTGCTGACCTCGTTTGCTATGGCCCAGCGCCTTCCCGAAACTGCCGTCCCGGAAAACTACAAACTGACCTTCACGCCGAATTTCGACAAGAACAATTTTGACGGCGAGGAAGCGATAAGGATCCGGGTACTGAAGCCGACCTCGCAAATCGTCCTGAACTCGGCGGATATTGAAATCAGCGAGGCTTCCGTGGTCAGCGGCAGCTTAACCCAAACCGCCACCGTCACCTTTGACAAGGAAAAGGAGATGGTGACGTTTGCAGTAGGGAAGCAACTGCAACCGGGAGTGGTCACGCTCAATATTAAGTACGTGGGCATCCTGAACGACCAACTGCGCGGCTTCTATCTGGGGAAGGACGCGGAGGGACACAAGTATGCAGTGACGCAACTCGAAGCCACCGACGCCCGCCGGGCGTTTCCGTGCTTTGATGAGCCTGCCTACAAGGCCACTTTCGATATCAGCGTGATCGCCGACAAGGGGCTGATCGCAGTCGCGAACACCAAGATCATTTCCGACTCACCCGGGCCGGGTGAAAAGCATACGGTGCGCTTCGCCACTTCGCAGAAGATGTCGTCGTATCTGGCGGCCATCGCGGTGGGGAATTTTGAATATGTCGAGGGAGAAGCGGAAGGAATTCCGATCAGGATCTACAGCATGCCGGGCAAAAGGCAGCTGGGCATGTTTGCGCTTCAGGCGACCGAGTACGCCCTCCAATATTACAACCATTATTTCGGAATCAAGTACCCGTACGGCAAATTGGACTGGATCGCGCTGCCCGACTTTTCCGCGGGAGCGATGGAAAACATCGGCTTCATTACTTCGCGCGAGTCAGAGCTCCAAGTCGATGAACAACACGTGTCGCTGGCCCAGGAGAAGAATGTCGCCATCGTTGTGACTCACGAGATCGCACACCAATGGTTTGGCGATCTGGTCACCATGAGCTGGTGGGACGACGTCTGGCTCAACGAAGGCTTTGCCACATGGATGGAGGGCAAGCCGGTGGACGCATGGAAGCCGGACTGGCATGTCGGTCTTGACGAAGTCAGCCGTGGAGACATTCTTACCACGGTTGGAGCGCTGAACGTGGATTCGCTGGCCAGCACCCGCGCGATTCACCAGCCGGTTGAAACTCCGGGACAGATTCAGGAGTTGTTCGACGGCATCGCCTATGGTAAGTCGGCGGCGGTGTTGCGCATGATCGAGGCGTATATCGGGCCGGAGACTTTCCGCGCCGGCGTCAATGAATACCTGAAGCGCCACGCCTACGCGAACGCCACAGCGGAGGACTTCTGGATGACGCTGGCCCAGGTGTCGAAGAAGCCGGTGGATCAGATCATGGCGACGTTCGTGAAGCAGCCGGGTGTACCGATGGTCAGCCTCAAGACACAATGCACGGGCAATTCGACCACCGTCGCAATGAAACAGCAGCGCTACTTCTATGACCGGACCAAACTGGACGCCGCTAACGATCAGTTGTGGCAAGTTCCGGTTTGCCTGAAGGCTGGATCTGGGCAGAGCACACAGCAATGTGAACTGCTCACCAAGCGGGAAGAGAGTTTCACCATTCCAGGCTGCTCAGCGTGGGTGCTTGGCAACTCCGGCGGCACCGGCTACTATCGCACGGCGTACGAACCGGAAGCGGTGCATGCGCTGGCGCGTGATGCCGAAGCCGCGTTGACTCCTCAGGAGCGCCTCCTGTTGCTCATCGACACCTGGGCATCGGTGCGGGTAGGGCGGCAGCCAGTCGGCGATTATCTGACCTTGGCGGAGGGCGTCCAGAACGAGCCGGCTACGGCAGTGATGGCCCTGGTGCTTGGACAGCTGAACACCATCGGCCGTTTCATTGCGACGGATGATGACCGCCCGGCTTATCAGCTCTGGGTGCGCAATACGCTGAACCCCGTGGCCAGGAGAATTGGCTGGGAGCCGAAGCCCGGCGAGAGCGAAGACGCCAAGAATCTGCGGCCACTTTTGCTCAACGCGCTGGGAGGTCAAGGGCACGATCCCGAAGCGATCGCCGAAGCCCGGAAGCTAGCGGAGCAAGCGTTACAGGATCCCCGTTCGGTCCAGAGTGACTTGGCTACGGCGGCGTTTGGGCTGGCTGCGTCCAACGGAGGGCCTGATTTCTATGACAAGATCATGGCCGCGATGAAGAGTTCGAAGACACCAGAACAATACTATCTTTACTTCTATACCTTGCCGAGTTTCAGCGATTCCCACCTGCTTCAACGCACGCTGGACTTCGCCGTTTCTTCGGATGTGCGTTCGCAGGATAGTTTAGGGCTGATTGGCAACGTCATGGGAAATCCCGACGGCCAGAACCTCGCTTGGGATTTTGTCCGTTCGCACTGGGACGAGGTGGTGAAGGCGGGAGGGCCGTTTGCCAGCGCGCAAGTCCAGGGCAATGTCGGCGGCTTCTGCGATTCTGCCTTGAAGGACCAGGTCCAGGAATTTTTCTCGGCGCATCCTTCATCTGCCGCGGAACGGACTCTCCGGCAATCGATGGAACGCATTAACAACTGCATCGCCATGAAGACCCAGCAATCCACTCAACTGGCGTCATGGTTGCAAGGCCGGGGCGGCTCGTCGGCTGGCGGAGGAGCAGTCCAGTAAGGTTCAAGGGCGGCGCGGGGCGGGCGGGACTCCCGGCCCGATCGCCAGCGAGGACGCCGGCGCTACCAGAGGCGCTGGCGTTACGGCATAAGCCGCCTCAGTCAACTTCACGAAAGACGGCGGCCTGTGGCTTTGCGCCAGCCCCGCTCTCCTGCTGCTTTTGCCAATCGGACTCACTCAGCACCGAGATGGCACCCATGTTCTTCTTTTTCAGAGCGGCATTGATGGCGGGCAGCTCGGCGTCGGTGAGTTTCCGGAAATCCGTGATGACGTCATCCAGTTCTTTTGAGAGCGAGGCCGCGCGTGCCGTCTGGTCGGCGGTCGGCCGGCCCTCGTAGCCGTTCACGTCGCCGTACACTTCGCCGAGATGCTCGCGGATCCGTTCTTCCCCGGTGATCGCGCCACCCTCTTTTGTGGCCACGATCTTGGAACGAAGTTCTCCCGACCGGTCGGCAAGATGCTCCAGACGCGTGCGCAGCGCATCCTTCGCCGGGAGCTTGGAGGCATCCGCAGTCGCTGCGTCGCGCACTCCCTCGATGGCGGCGACTCCGTAGGTCATGTGGCCCATGGTCTTGCCCAACTGCACGACTAGATCGAACTGGGCCTTGCGATCCTCGACAGTGTAAGTGGCGCGGGGATCAAGTACCACGTGCAGCGGCGTCGTGTATACCTGATCGCCCTTGGTCATCTTGATGGTGTACGTCCCGGGCATAACTCGTACGCCCTGGGCAGCCGCGAACAACGCGCTTGCTGCCGGAGGAACTGTGGGAGGTTTAAGCCGCATCGACCAAGTGGCCCGGTTCAGGCCGCGATGTTTGCTGCCGGGAACCGTGTCCACCAACTTGCCATCCTGGTCAAGAATTTCAATCTTCAAGTCGCCAAAGATGTGACGGCCTTTCTGGTAGTAGGTAATGAAGGCATCGCCGGGCCGGCTGGGGCCATTGAACGTCTCGTCGCCCTCCGCCCAGCCTCCATTCGACTGGAAGTACTGAATTGCTGGACGGCCTTCGAGCAGCGCAGCGTCCTTGGCCATCAAGTCAGGAGTGAGTGCGCGCAAAGGAGAGATGTCATCGATAATCCAGATGCCGCGCCCGTGGGTGGCCAGCACCAGGTCGGACTCACGCGCCTGCACCGCGATGTCACGTACCGCCGCCGAGGGGAAGTTAGTTGCCTTGTATTGGGCCCAATGTCCTCCGCCGTCATAGGAGATCCAAAGACCCATCTCCGTGCCCAGGAATAGCAGATTCGAGTCGATGCTATCTTCCTTAATCACGTGGGCGTAACCGACGGCGCCGTTTTGCTGAACATTCAACGAGGTCCAGGTCTTGCCGTAATCGGTCGTCTTGTAGGCATAAGGCTTCATGTCGCCAAAGGTGTGGCGATCGAAGGTGGCGTATGCAGTGGCTTCGTCAAACCGGCTGGCTTCAACGGTTGAAACCCACGAATACTTGGGCAGCCCCGGAACGTTGCCTACGACGTTTGTCCAGGTTTTGGCTCCGTCACGAGTGATTTGCAGGTTGCCGTCGTCGGTTCCCACCCAGATGATCTGGCCATTCTTCGGCGATTCAGAAATGGAGTAGATGGAAGTGTGGGTTTCCGCCGATGAGTTATCCACCGTAATTCCGCCGGATTCCTCTTGTTTCTGCTTCTCCGGATCATTGGTCGTCAAGTCGGGAGAGATGCGCTCCCAGGATTGTCCATGATCGCGCGAGCGGAACAGGAACTCCGCGCCGATGTAGATCGTTCCTTTTTCGTTGGGACTCATGTGAATGGGGGTGTTCCAATTGAATCGCAGCTTCTTCTCGTTGTAATTGGGGAAAGGCTTGATGCTGCGATTTTCAAGCGTGTGCCGGTTGATGCGGCCGATCTCTCCCCCTTGCGCCTCGGCATAGAGGTAATTCGAATCGGCGGGATCCTCGAACGCCCAGAAACCGTCGCCGCCGAAGATGTTCTCCCAGCGCGAATTGCTGACGCCCCCGGGATACGAGGAGTCGCCAACCCACGAGCTGTTGTCCTGTAGGCCGCCATAGACGTGGTAGGGATTCGCGTTGTCCACACTCACATGGTAAAACTGCGAAACGGGCAGATTGAGCTGGTGCTTCCAGCGGGTTCCCCCATCTTCGCTACGCCATAGCCCACCATCGTCTCCGGCAAAAATCATGTTGGGATTCTTGGGATTGATCCACACATCGTGAAAGTCACCGTGAGCATTGGCCACGAAGCTGAAGCTCTGGCCGCCATTTACGCTGAGCAAGAGGCCGAGATCAACCTTGAAGACCTTGTTTTCGTTCTTGGGATCGACGATCATATTGCCGAAATAAAACGGCCGCCACACCATATATTGACTGGCATCGAGCTTGTTCCAGCTTTGGCCGCCATCGTCGGAACGAAACAACGCGCTCTTCTTGGACTCGATCATTGCGTAAACCACTTGCGGTTTGGAAGGCGCAACCGCCACTGCGATTCGCCCGTAAGGCTTGTCGGGAAGGCCTTTGGCGTTGCTCGCGGTCAGCTCGGTCCAGGTATTACCGCCGTCGGTCGATTTGAACAGGCCGCTGCCCGGGCCACCGGAGCGGAAAGTCCAGCCCTGACGCCGGAAGTCCCACATGTCGGCAAAGATTGTGCCCGGTGCCTGGGGGCTTCGAGCGAGCATGCCGCAGCCGGTTGAGCCGTTGGCTCCGGCCAAGACCTTTTTCCAAGTCTTGCCGCCATCGGCGCTTTTGTAAACGCCGCGCTCGTCGCTGTCGTTCCAAACGTGACCGGTCGCACAGACGAGGACAACATTGCTGTCTTTTGGATCAATCAGAATCTTGGCGATGTGTTCGGAATCCTGTAACCCAACGTTGGCCCAGTTCTCGCCGCCGTCAGTTGATTTGTAGACGCCATTGCCGATGGAGACGCTGTTTCTGGTCCAGGCCTCGCCCGTGCCCACCCAGACAGTGTCGGGATTGGATTGATCAATGGCGACGGCGCCGATCGACTGCACTGGCTGGCGATCGAAGACGGGCCTGAACGTTGTTCCTCCGTTGATCGACTTCCACACTCCGCCGCTGGCCGCGCCAACAAATACGGTCACGCGCCCGTCCTTCTCGATTGCATCCACGGCCGCAATACGTCCGCTCATGGTAGCGGAGCCGATGTTGCGAATCGGCAGACCGGAAATGGTGGCAGCGTCAAACTTGATGGCTTGCTGGGCCGCGGCACTAGTGCATACCAGCAACGCGACGGCGGGCAGGAGCAGTCTTTTGAACCAACGGGAACAACGGGCGGCAGTAGCAGTCATTGAGAGTCCTCTTGGGTATGGCACGAAATCATCAACATATTTCCGGCGGCGGATTCTTGTCATTTTTTCAGCGAGGCCGGAGTGGCGAACTCGGAGTTGTTAAGCGATACGTTGACTTCAATCTTCTCAACGCTGGTCGTCTGCCATTGAGTGGGATCGTTCTTCGGTCCCGTTGCGATCGAAAAAGGAAACATGACGCCGGCGACCGCTTTATAGGAGCCCATTTCGCTGGCGCTTTCCCGCACCGAGCCGCGGATGAATTCCTGGGTCTCGCGACGGATCTCGAGGAAGGTATCGGGATCGAGATAGTAGTAAAGAATGTCGCCGTTCTTAAGCGTGACCTTGAGGCGGAGGGCGTCATCGCCATCCACCACGTCGTGGCCCAGGTATTCGACAGTGTTGCCCTTTGCCTTGTAGTTGACCATGGGACCGTCAAAGTCGGAGTCGATCAGCAGATCACGCAGGTCGTCTTCGCCCATGAGTTGTGGGTCCTTCCGTCCTCCGAAGGGCTGAATCTGCCAGCCTGAGCTGCCGTCGTAGGCTTGTACAGCGGTCATCCCTTGCAGCGAGAAAGTCTCTCGCACCAGGTTGGGACGAGCATTTTCCTGGCTGACGGCGCCAACGAATCCGCCCGGAAGCAGGGCTTTGCCAGTCATACGCATCGTCTTGACAGCCTGGATCTTGTCCATTCCACCTTTGGCTTCGATGTTCTTGGCGACCAGTTCGTCGGCGGTTTGTGCGAAGGACAAAAGGCTCAAACAAAGAGCGGCGGGCAACAGAAGCAATCTGCAACGCATGCATGCTCCAATCTGAAAAGACAAAGAGATTCCCTGCGGAAATGACACTGTACTCCTATTCGACGTAGTTGCCAAGCAGAGGGTAGCAGGGGTTACATTGAGGTTCTTTGCGCTCTTGGCGATTCCTTTGCATACTTTGCGGTTAAGAGCTTTTGACCGCAAAGAACGCAAAGTCTCTCGCGAAGTTCGCGAAGAACATCCAAATCCTTCCCCTTTGACTCAGCCCATCTTCTTCGATAGCCTAATCGTTCCTGAATGCCCTCCGATAGTCCCGCCATCTCGGTCCTAGGTCTCAAGAAGTCCTACGGCGAAGTCCATGCCGTGAAGGGAATCGATTTCGAAATCCAGACCGGGGAAGTCTTTGGCCTGCTTGGTCCAAATGGGGCAGGGAAGACGACCACGGTTGAGATTCTGGAAGGCCTGCGCCCGCGCTCAGCGGGGCAAGTGGCCGTTCTTGGATTCGACCCTGACCGGCAGCGACAGAGTCTCAAAGATCGTATCGGCGTTTGTCTACAGGCCACCAACTTGCCGGAAAAGATTCGGGTGCGCGAGGCGTTGCAGGTATTCTCATCTTTCTACACCAAACATGCCGACTTGAATCAATTGCTTCGCCGCCTGCAACTCGAAGAAAAACGCGAAGCCTTCTACGGGACGCTCTCCGGCGGTCAGAAACAGCGGTTGGCTCTGGCGCTGGCCCTGGTCAATGATCCTCAGCTTGTTTTTCTGGATGAGCCTACGACTGGCCTCGACCCGCAAGTCCGCGTGGAAATTCATTCTCTGCTGGAAGAACTCAAGCGAGAACACCGGACGATTCTGATGACCACCCACTACATCGAGGAAGCCGAGCGCCTTTGCGACCGGGTGGCAATTGTTGACGAAGGCAAGATTATCGCGCTCGATACGCCCAGCCGCCTGCAACAGCAGAGCCGTCATGCTTCGAGCATTGTTGTCACCTGCGCCAAGGCACTTCCGGCGGATCGTCCCGCTTGGGCCGAGGCCACACAGAGCGCGCTCGATTCGACCGGCCGCACGCTGACGGTAAACTCCCGCCGCCCGGCCGCGACACTGGTCGATTTGGTGAAGTGGATTGATCAGCAGGGCCTGGAACTCACCGACGTTCATCTGAAGCAACCGACGCTCGAAGACGTGTTCATCGAGCTCACGGGAAAGAGCCTGCGCGAATGAATACTTATAAGGCACTCATCGCGCTGGATGTGAAACTGGCTCTGCGCCAGAAGTCGGTGCTTTTCTTTAACTATCTGTTCCCCCTGGTCTTCTTCTTTGTGTTCGCGCAGGCCTTTCATGCTGAGCGCGGCGCCGGAATGACCATTGTCATTGCCATGGTCATGATCATCGGCATCCTGGGCAACGGACTTTTTGGGGCCGGAATGCGTGCGGTGCAAGAGCGCGAAGCCAATATTCTGCGCCGTTACAAAGTCACGCCTATTTCCCCCGCGCCCTTACTGATTGCATCCACAGTGACCGGGTGGATGATCTTCATGCCCTACGTGTTCGTGATGTTTGGCTTGGCGCATTTCATCTACGGCATGCCCTGGCCGAAAAGCATGGGTTCGATTTTGATTTTTGTCACGGTGGGCATCGCTGGATTTCGTGCCATCGGTTTGATCCTGGCTGCGGTCGCAAACTCGATGCAAGAAAGCCAGATCCTGATCCAGTTGGTCTACCTGCCCATGCTTTTCCTGAGTGGCGCGACCTTCCCGCTGGCGATGTTTCCTCCGTGGCTCCTGGTGGTCACGCAGTTCCTGCCTGCGACCTACCTGGTCACCGGCGTGGAGGCGATGCTGATGCGCGATGAAGGCATTATGGCGAACATCCAGCCGGCGGCCGCGCTGCTGCTGACCATGGTGGTGGGACTGTTTATTGCCTACAAGCTGTTCCGTTGGGAAAAAGAGGAAAAGATCCGCAATTCGGCAAAGCTGTGGCTGGGTGTGGTGTTGACGCCGTTTCTCTGTCTCGGCCTGTGGCAGATGCACACCAAGAGCAATGCGGAAAAAACCAAGACACTGCAGCGCCAGCTCAGCAGGAGCGAGACGTTTCTGATTCGCGGGGCACGCATTGTTATTGGCGACGGCAGCGTTATTGAGAATGGAGCCGTGCTGGTGCGCGGCGGCAAGATTGCGGAAGTCTACGCGGGCAATGGACCAGACCCGAAGACGGTGAATGCAGAGGTGGTCGAAGCCGCGGGAAAAACTGTTCTTCCCGGCCTGATCGACGTTCATGTGCATCTCGGTGGGCCAGCGGGTTTCTACCCTGACATGAAGTCGTACGACCCCGACAAGATGATGCTGCGCAATCTGGCTGCATATTTGTACAGCGGCGTCACCACGGTTCGCAGCGTGGGCGACCTGCTCGACAACATTCTCAAGGCTCGTTCCAAGGTCAACAGCGGTGAGGTGCTGGGCGCGGAGCTATTCACCTGCGGCCCGTTGTTTACCGCCAACGGCGGCCACGGGACGGAGTATTTCAAGCAGCTTCCGGCGGGAATCCGCGAGAACGCGGAGAAGCAATTTAGTCGGATTCCCGGGTCCGCCGAAGAAGCCCATCAGCAGGTGGATGATCTCAAGAAGGCAGGCGTGGATTGCATCAAGGTGATTCTGGAGTCCGGGGCCGGTGGCCGAGTGTACAACCGGCTGGATCCCGGCATATTTACGGCGATCGCTCAACAAGTTCATGCCGATCAATTGCCACTCGCGATCCACACCGGCGAAGTGCGAGATGTAGAGGATGCCGTGCGAGCCCAGGCCAATTCCATCGAGCACGGATCTTTCCGCGAAACAATTCCAGGTACTCTGTTTGATCAAATGGCTCGCCAGGGAACGTTCTACGATCCCACGCTGAGCGTGGGGGAGGCCTTTAAGGATTTCGCGGCAGGAAGAATCGATCTACTGAAGCGTTCGCTGGTGCAGCAAGTGGGCCCGCCGGAATTGCTGCGAGGCACAGAGGAGGCGATGGCGTCCAAAGACACCGAGGAGATTCGCGCTTCACTCGCCCGATATCCCATCGACATGCAGATCGCGACCGCGAACCTGAAACGTGCGTACGAGCACAAGGTTCCGCTGGTCACCGGCAGTGACGCCGGCAATTTCCTCGTCGTCCACGGCCCTACGGCGCAGCGAGAGTTGGAATTGTGGGTGCAGGCCGGAATCCCTCCGGCGGTGGCGCTGCAAGCGGCTACATCCAACGCCGCACGACTACTGGGGGCTGATGCGCACATTGGCACCATTCGCCCCGGACATGACGCCGATCTGCTGGTCATCGATGGCAACCCGCTCGAAGACATCACTGCAACCGAGAGGATTTCGTCGGTGGTATTTAAGGGCGAACGCATTGACCGCACCGAACTGTTCGAGCAACACTGAGTCCAGCACCAGCGCAGTTAGGCGATTCCGAGCTTCTTCTGCATTTCCTCCAGCGACAAAGCCTTCGTCTCCGGATAGATGAACAGCACCACAAAGAATTGCAACACCATCATCGCCGCGAAGAATACAAACGGATAGCCGCCAGACGAAGCCGCCAGCAGCGGGAAGGTTCCGGAGATGAGCGCGTTCATGAACCAGTGCGAAAAGCTGCCCAGGCTCTGACCCTTGGCTCGAACCGCGTTGGGAAAAACTTCCGCCAAGTAAACCCAGATTACGGCCCCCTGCGAGAAGGCAAAACAGGCAATGTAGCCGATCAGCAGCCCCAGCAGCAGGCTTTGATGCCGACCTGTAAAGAAGATTGCGGCAACACCACTGAGGCAGGCGGCCATGCCCACCGCGCCAACCAGCAGGAGAATCTTGCGTCCGATGCGGTCAATGACCGTCATGGCAAGCACCGTGAAGAGCAGATTCGTGCTCCCCACGGCGACAGCTTGAAGGCTGCCGGATACTTTACTGAAACCGGCGTGCGCAAAAATGTCGTTCAAGTAATAAAGGATGGCGTTGATCCCGGAAAGCTGATTGAACATTCCAATCGTGACTGCCAGAAATATAGGAAAGAGATATTTCCGCGAAAACAAAGTCTCGGCGGCCTGCCTCTGCTCGGAATCGATGGAGGCAACGATATCCTGCAATTCCCGTTCGAAGTCTTTTGCCCCGGTGTTTTGCAGAACGGTTCTGGCTTCTGCAACTCGTCCTTTCTTGACCAGCCAGCGGGGGCTGCGAGGAATCGTGAAGAGCAGACCAAAGAACAGCGCCGCAGGGATGCCCGTTACCCCCAGTTCCCACCGCCATTCCGACAGGCCGAAGCGTTGCAGCCCGATCAGGTAGTTCGAAAAGTAGGCTAGAAGAATTCCAAAGACGATATTGAACTGGAAGAATCCCACCAGGCGTCCGCGCAGCTTCGCGGGAGAAATTTCAGCAATGTACATGGGGCCGAGAACCGACGACCCACCGATTCCGAGTCCTCCGATGAAACGAAAGACGATGAGGACGGGCCAACTCCAGGCCCCCGCGCAGCCCACGGCCGAAACCAAATAGAGAATGGCCATAATCCGTAGACTGTCGCGCCGGCCATAGCGATCGCCGGGAAACCCGGCCAGCATCGCGCCCAGGATTGTGCCTCCCAAAGCGCTGGCCACGGTGACGCCCAGCCCGCCCGGCGAGAGCTGATAGGTTTGGGTGAGGGTGCTGGTGGCGCCGGAGATAACGGCGGTATCGAATCCGAACAGCAGTCCTCCCAGTGCGGCAACCGCCGTGCTCTTGGCCAGATTCGGATTCAAAGTCATGCGGCTAATGGGCCCCCGCAAGATACTTCGCGGGGATCGGCGTCTCCGCAGTCTCGTGCTGCCATTGCGCGCCGCTGATCCACCAACGCTTGCCGTCGTTCATCAGTTGAATGCTGTTAATGCCACGCGTGACCTGCGGATCGTCCGGCGTCTTGCGTGATTCGTAACTGCTCCAGACGTTGGCAATGTTCCCGTAAACCTCGACGCGTTGCGAAATTTCGTGTTCGATGTGTCCGTCCTTGCCAATCCTGGAGATCACCATGTCAGTGAACTCTTGCAGAGTCATGGCGCGCGCCACGCCTTGGCCATCTTTGACGTTGACACTCACCAATTGCGCCTGAGGCAGGAAAAGAGAACGGAAGCGGTCCAGATTTAGGACCTGTCCGGGCGGGCCCGAGATTGCGACATACGAAGCCCGAACCACCGCCGAGGGCGAAGATACGTCCTCGGGACGGGCATTGGTTCCAGCATTAGTTTGGGCTGCCGCCAGTCCGCTCGCCAGCAGACAAGCCAATACGGCATAGAACCAGCGACCACTGTTCTGCAACTTCCTTGGTTCAATCTGCATGTTTTCCTCCGGCACCAGCCTGCGAATCGGGGAAGACTATCAGATCTTGGCACCTGCCGCCGGCCAGCGGCCGAGGCGAACCTGACAGTTCACTGCTTCGACGGCAACCGCGCTCCGCAAGTCCGGCCCCAGGTCGAGCTGCCACATCGACCAGCGCCTCGAGTCCTCCGGCTTGCCATAGGTTTGCAGATTTAGTTCTCCATCGCCCGGCTGAGGGATTACGCCGAAGCTGTCGAGCGCGATTGACAGACCCGATCCGCAGGCTTTGATGTAGGCTTCTTTGGCGGTCCAGCAGGCGAAGAAGGCCGCGAATCGCCGCTCAGCCGGTTGCGACCGCAGCCAATCCGACTCTTTTTGCGAAAAGAAACGGGCCGCCAGAGCCACCGGTTCCAGATTCTTCCGCACTCTCTCAACATCAACGCCGACGCGGCCTGACCGGGTAACCGCAATCGCGGTTGTGCCGTCGGTGTGAGATAAATTGAAGTATAAGCCGCCCGCTCCAGCCAATTCCGGTTTCCCGTGTTCAGCGGTGCGAAATCTTACCTCGCGAGGTTCGACCTGGAGGTATCGACCCAAAGCGATGCGGAGAAAAGCGCGAGAAAGAATAAACTGCACACGCGGTTCGGGAACAAGGAACCGTGCCGCACGGCTTTGCTCGGGGTGGTCCAAGAGTGGAAAGAGCCTATCGATGGCTGCTTCCTGGGCAGTCAGGTCAGTGTGCCAGACGTGGATCTCGTTGTTGCCGAGGATGCCGTCCATCTCGATCAGGTCCGGACCGACCGCCATGTTCGTGGATCTCCGTGTTCGCGCCGCCCTCGATTACACTACGCGCCTCGATTGACCGGCCGCAGGGCTTTACATATCACGGACGCTGCACCGGCGCAAACCTCGTTTTTCGTGGTAGCAATCTCGGCAAGCGATGCATTACAATCTGCTGCAATCCAGCCCAAGAGAAATCAGCCTAGGGTTCCATTGCAAGCGTGTCAGATTCTGCCTTGCAGGAGCGCTGCATACGTCATGAGAAACCCAAACGAAGTGTTGCGGCAGAAGGAAATGGATCTGGTGCGCTTGCGCCAGGAAGTCGAGGTCCTGCGATTCGTAGCGTCGCTTTTGTCTGACCAAAACGATCAATTCAGGGATCCACCGGGGCTTTTGAGGCCCAGCGCGCTACCGAGAAATCGCTGGCCCCTGGAACTCGAAGATCGCCCCCAAGTCCCTCCGGGGTCGTGACACCCGGCGCAACCTCACAGGTTTGTCTTAGGGCACGCTGCATCGCCTGCGCGGCGCAGTCCTACCAACGTGAATAGTTGGCAAGCAGAAAGTATCTTGTGACTCTCGGCTCATGGCCGGGCCCCAGCACTGAAAGCCCGAACGAAACCCTGAAACGACAGCCTGGGTACCTGATTTTCGGAGGCGACGAAGACGAAGGCCGCGCAAGCCCCAGTTATTGATTGATAGCACTGGCAGTTGAGGAAAAGGCGTTATTGGCATTACTCCCGATCAAGCGTATGGTTCCCACCACTAAGACCAGAATCACCGCTAACATCACGGCGTATTCCGCTATGTCCTGACCCTGATCCTCAGACCAAAGCCTTCGAGCTAGCATGCTCATACTCCCCTCCGCGTTGAACTTCGTGTGCCCCCATGATGCCGGGCCAGAGCGCAGTTGTCAAATCGAACTTGCGGAAGCGGGTTCGCGCCATGGTTGGCCCGGCAATCCTGGTAATGGCACGTTGCCGGTTCTCCTGTGGGCATCTAGCGTCCGATCCGCAAATGGGGCCCTGAAACAACTGCCAGGAGGGCGTCGCGCTACTCTGTCAGCGCATCCACGCGGTTGCAGTTCGAGAAGCGTATTCCAGCACTCTGCCCGGCAGCACACCCAAATAGATCGTGGTCACGAGACTTATGGCCAGCGCGAAGCCTAGACCGACGGGAATTCGCGCCACAGGAACTTCCTGTTGCGGCTCACGCATGTACATCACGACAATAATTCGCAGGTAGTAATACGCCCCCACCGCGCTATTGAGCACACCAACGATCACCAATCCGACGAGGTTGGCCTGCAGGGCGGCACTGAACACATAGAACTTGGCAAAGAACCCGCCGGTAATCGGAATTCCGATCAGTGACAGTAGAAAGATGGTCAGGGTTGCCGCCAGCAGCGGAGACCGCCGCCCCAAACCGGAATAGTCTCCCAAGGTCACATAACGTTCGCCCGCACTGCCGAAGTGGCTGACCACCGCGAACGCACCCACATTCATGGCAGCATACGACGCGGTGTAAAACATGGCGGCGGGAATGCCATTGTCGGGCAAAGCTGCGTACGCGACCAGCAAATAGCCGGCGTGGGCGATGGAGGAATAGGCCAGCAAGCGCTTGATGTTGTCCTGCACCAGCGCGCCAAGGTTGCCGATCGTCATCGAAAGCGCGGCCACCACCCAGATCAGCCCAATCCTTCCGGGGGCATGCGCTTCAAACATGATCCTCAACAACACCGCAAAGACGGCCGCTTTGGGAGCAGTGGACATGAATCCCACCACCGGCGAGGGTGCACCTTCGTATACGTCGGGCGTCCAGATGTGAAACGGCGCGGCGGCCACTTTGAAGCCCAGACCGACGAACATCAAAGCAACTCCGGCATAGGCGAGAAGCGGAATCTGGCCTGAGCGCAAAACGTCGCCGATCGTCGCGATGTTGGTTGAACCCGTAGCTCCGAACATGAGAGCCACGCCGTACAGGAAAAACGCAGTGGCAAATGACCCCAAGAGAAAATATTTCACTGACGACTCGCTGCTGATCGCCGCCCGCCGCCTGAATCCTGCCAAGACGTAGGTCGAGATCGACGAGATTTCCAGCGCAATAAAGACCAGCACCAACTCGACCGCCGAAGACATCAGGCTCATCCCGGCGGCGCCAAACAAGATCAGGGCGTAGTATTCGCCGGCACGAATCTGCTGCACTTCCATGTACTCGAAAGAGGTGAGGATCACGACTGCTGTCACCGCCGCGACCAGAAAGTGAAAAAAGACGCTGAACGAATCCACCTGCACCATGTTCCAGAAGGCGAAGCCGGGATATTGCGCCTGGACAAATGTGGCAGTAATCGCAGCCAGCGAGCCAACCAGGGCGACCGCGCCCAGGATCTTCTCGATGCGCCGGTCTTTGATGCGACCTATGCTTCGACCTCTACTACGACCTTCGCCTCGACCTTCAGCGGCTGCGTCCATGACCATTACGATCATGCCGAAGACGGTCAGCACGATCTCCGGCAGCAAGCGCATGTAATCGGCGGTCTGGGGAAGCATCGCGGCGGTGTTCACCGTCCCACCACCTTGCTGGCTAACTGCGTGAAGGGAGATAGTGCCGAACGAACCGCCGGATCAATGGCATTCAGCCAAACCAGCGGAGCCACGCCCATGACCAACGCGACGATGGCGGTCGGCCAAAGCGCCGCCCGTTCGCTGCCGTCAAGGTCGGCCAACGTTAAGTTGACTTCGTGTGTCACCTTGCCGAAAAAGACTCGTTGATACATCCAAAGCAAGTAGCACGCGCTCCAGATCACGCCGGTGGCGCCCAACACCCCGTATAGCGCCCGGGCGCGAAATGCCCCGCTCAATACCAGAAATTCACCGATGAAACCGTTCAATAGAGGTAGCCCAACCGACGCGAGCATGATGAAAAGGAAGAACGTCGCGTAGACCGGCATAGGAGCGGCCAGGCCGCCGAACTCGGCGATCTCATAAGTGTGCCGGCGCTCGTAGAGAATTCCTGCCAGCATGAATAACGCGCCGGTGGAAACGCCGTGGGCCAGCATCACGAACGTCGCACCATCCAGGCCGGCTTGCGTGAAGCTGAAAATGCCAAGAACGACAAATCCCAGATGGCTGATGGACGAGTAGGCAATCAGCTTCTTTAGATTGGGCTGCACCATGGCGACCAGCGCGCCGTAGATGATGCCAATCAGAGCCAACACCATGATCCAGGGGGCGTTGCCGCGCGATTGCTCGGGGAACAGGCCGAGATTGAAGCGCAGCATGCCGTAGGTGCCCATTTTCAGCAGAACCCCGGCCAGCAAAACCGAGCCGGCGGTCGGCGCTTCGACGTGCGCGTCGGGCAACCAGGTGTGGAAAGGGAATAGCGGTACCTTGACCGCGAACGCGATGAAGAATCCCAGGAAGAGCCATGGCGCGGCTGCGGCAAAGCCTTCGAGTTGTCCACTGCGGATTGCAGCCTGAACGCTGCCAAAGTCGAACGTTCCGGTCTTAGCGTACAGCCAGAGAATGGCCGCCAGCATGAACATCGAAGCGATCATGGTGTACAGAAAGAACTTCACCGCCGCATATACCTTGCGTCCGTGGCCGTACATCCCGATCAGCAGAGCCATGGGAATCAGCGTGGCTTCCCAGAAGAAGTAGAAAAGAAACAGGTCGAGCGCAGTGAACACGCCGATCAGCGCTGTCTCCAGCACCAGGAGAATGATGAAAAATTCCTTTACTCGGTCATTGATCGACTTCCAGGAGATGAGCACGCACAGCGGTGTGAGAAACGTGGTGAGCACCACCAGCCACATGGAGATGCCATCCACACCCATGTGGTAGTGAATGTTGGGATTCGAAATCCACTGGCGGTTGATTTCAAATTGAAATCCCGCCTGAGAGCGTACAAGATGCACTGGAAGATGCAGCGAGGCGAGGAAGGCAACTATCGACACACCCAGCGCCAGCCAGCGGGCCTCACGGTCGCGGCGGGGCATGATTAGCAGCAGCAGCGCTCCCGCCAGGGGAATGAAAGCGATCAGGCTGAGGATTGTGCTGTCGAGGGCTGTGGTCATCGGGTTCCCACCCACACCATATAAAGGATGACCAGCGCCGCACCTGCCGCCACCCACCCGGCGTAAGACCGGATGTTGCCTGACTGCATGTGCCGCACCGCATCGGAGACTTCGCGCGCACCATCGGCGCTGTTGTCGATGGAGGCATCAATAACGTCGCGGTCGATGCCGTGCCATAGCAACTTGGTCGAGCCTTCGATCAGTGGCTTGACGAACACCGCAGCATAAATTTTATCGACGTAATACTTGTGGAGAACGGTTTCGTAGAACCCGCCGAGAGCACGCGCGATTTTCCCTGGAAGATCGCGCCGCCGGTAGTAAAGCTGCCCGGCAAGCAGGAAGCCGAGCAGCGCGGCCGCGACTGAAATGCCGGTGAGCAGAGTTTCCGACACCTCCACGTCACGCCGCCCAGTCGGAAGCACTGGCGTCGCTGGGACAACTGTATCGGGGCCCATTCCCATCGCCCCGTGCTGCACTACTGGCGTGAATTCACTCGCATGAAATGCCGGCGCCAGAAACTTATCGAAGCGTTCGCTGCCAATCCATCCGCCACAAACCGAAAGCAGCGCCAAAATCACCAAGGGCACCAACATCACCGCGGGGCTTTCGTGTATGCCACCGTGTCCGTGTTCACCGTGCCCGTGAAAATCCGCGCGGTCGTCCCCACGATACTCTCCAAAGAAGGTCGAGAACCATTGCCGGAACATATAGAACGAAGTCAGAAATGCGGTGAAAACGCCGATCGCCCAATAGATCCAGCTTCCGTAAGTACTGGTGAAGGCTTTGAACAGGATTGCGTCTTTACTGAAAAATCCGGCCAGCGGCGGGAATCCGGCGATGGCGAAGGTCCCCGCAGTCATGGTCCAGAACGTCCAGGGAATTTTCGTGCGCAGCCCGCCCATCTTGCGCATGTCCTGCTCGCCGCCCACGGCATGAATCACCGAACCAGCCGCCAGGAACAGCAGGCCTTTAAAAAACGCGTGCGTCATCAGATGGAAGATTCCGGCTGAGAACGCTCCCACCCCGCACGCGATAAACATGTAACCCAGCTGTGAGACCGTTGAATACGCCAGTACTTTCTTAATATCCGTCTGGCACATGCCAATGGTCGCCGCGAACAGCGCCGTCAGCGTGCCGATGATCGCCACGACCATCATTGCGCCCGGCGCGTGTTCGAAGATCACATGCGACCGCGAAACCATATACACGCCTGCGGTCACCATGGTGGCTGCGTGGATCAGGGCGGAAACCGGCGTGGGGCCTTCCATGGCATCCGGCAGCCAGACGTACAACGGAATCTGCGCCGACTTTCCGGCCGCGCCCACCATCAGCAGCAGACCGATGGTCGTCAGCAATGCCTCGCCACCCGGCAATGCGGGCGAAGCGCCGCGTGCGACTTGCGCGAAATCCAGCGATCCAAAATGCTGGATCATCAGGAACAGCGCAATCAGAAATCCGAAATCGCCAATGCGGTTGACGATGAACGCCTTCTTGCCAGCGGCTGCCGCGGAATCCTTGGTGAACCAGAACCCGATCAGCAGATACGACGCCAGTCCGACCCCTTCCCATCCGATGAACATCAACAGGTAGTTGCTGGCCAGCACCAGCGTCAGCATGAAGAACATGAACAGGTTCAGGTAGGCGAAGAAGCGGTAGAATCCGCCTTCCTCCCACATGTAGCCGACCGAATAAATGTGAATGAGAAATCCTACCCCGGTCACCACCAGCAGCATGACCAGTGAAAGCTGATCGAGGTAAAAGGCGAAGTCAGCCCGAAACTCTCCCGCGCGAATCCAAGTAGCCAGCGTCTCGATGTGAGGGGTGGTTAGTGAAGAAAACTGAGATGCAACCCACAACGCGAAGGCAAAAGCCGCGCCGCTGAACAGAAGCGCGACGGCCACGACCGTCTGCCGGGAAAAGCGCTTTCCAAACAGCCCATTGATGGCGGCGCCGATCAGCGCGAGCACCGGAATCAGCCAGAGATGCAGGTTCGGCGTCATAGTTTGAGCAGGTTCACCTGGTCCACGTTCAACGTTTCCCGCGTGCGATAAACCGCAATGATGATCGCCAGCCCCACCGCTGCTTCGGCCGCTGCCACCACCATCACGAAGAAGACGAATACCTGGCCGCTGAGCGCTTTCCACTCGGCCGCAAACGCGACGAATGAGAGATTCACGCCGTTGAGCATCAACTCGATCGACATGAAGATGGTGATGATGTTGCGCTTGATCAGAAACCCGGTTACGCCACAGGCAAACAGGATCCCGCTAAGTATCAAGTAGTAGGAAACTGGCACCATTAATCTTTCCTCCCCCCGGCCGAAGCCGGAGCTGCTGCCAGAACCACGGCCCCCATGATGGCGATCAACACCAGCACTGAAGTGACTTCAAAGGGCAAAAGATAGTCGTGGAAGAGCAGCCAGCCAATGGTTTTCGGCGGCCCCGGCAGGGCTCCCGCGGCCAGCGACTTGTTTCCCGAATGCTCGATCAGAACCCACGCGATCAACAGGCTTCCCACCAGCATTCCCGGGATGCCAAAAATCATTGCGACGCGGCTTCCTTTGGTCTCTTCTTCTTCTCCCGCATTGAGCAGCATGATTACGAAGACAAACAGAACCATGACTGCTCCGGCATAGACGATCACCTGCACGGCGGCGACGAATTCCGCGCCCAGCAGCAAGTATTCCGCTGCCAGGGAGCCCATCACCACCACCAACGACAACGCGCTGTTGATGGGGTGCTTCTGCACCAGCAGGTTGACCGCACCTGCCACGCAGACCGCACCGAACGCCAGGAATAAAATCAAATGCATTGGTCGGGTTCCGGGAAACGGAAACTACATTTCTAAGACTGAATAGCCACAACCAGCGCCGTGACCACCAAGTTCGCAATCGCCAGCGGCAACAAAAACTTCCAGCCGAATGCCATGAGCTGGTCATAACGGAAACGCGGCAGCGTGCCACGGATCCATATATATACAAAGAGAAACCCAAAAATTCGCAGCGCAAACCAGAATACCGGCAGGATCGCCTGCAACAACGGCGGCCCAAACCGCGGCCCATGCCACCCTCCCAGAAACAGCAGAGACGCCACGCAGGCGACGGTAATCATGTTGGCGTATTCGGCCATGAAAAACATGGCAAATTTCATGGCGCTATATTCGGTGTGATAGCCCGCCACCAGTTCAGTTTCCGCCTCGGGCAAGTCAAACGGGATGCGGTTCGTCTCGGCATATGCCGCCATCAGATAAATAAAGAATGCGATGAACTGAGGGAAAATGTTCCAGCGAGGAAGGACGCCCCAATAGGTCCCCGACTGCGCGTCTACGATCTCGCGCAGGCTCAAGCTGCCGGACAGAATCAGTACGCCGACCAGGGAGAGGCCCAACGCGATCTCATAACTCACCATTTGCGCGCTGGCTCGCAATCCGCCGAGCAAGGAATACTTGCTGTTGGACGACCATCCCGCCAGCGCAACCCCGTAAACGCCCAGCGAGGTGACACCGAGAATGATCAGCAGGCCGATGTTGACGTCAGCAATTTGCAGCGAGGTCTGAATACCGCCAATGGAGATCGAGTTGCCCACTGGAATCACCGCAATCGAGGTCAGGGCGAACACCACCGCCAGCATCGGTGCCGCCATGTACAGCGGTTTGTACACATGGGGCGGAATCAAATCTTCTTTGAACATGAATTTGACGCCGTCGGCCAGGGGTTGCAACAGGCCAAACGGGCCGACCCGGGTGGGCCCCCAGCGGTTCTGCATGTGGCCCACGACTTTACGCTCCAGCCACACGGTATAGGCCACCGCCGTCAGCAGCACAAACAGTGCGATCACAGTTTTGATCAGCGAGATCGCGACGAAACTCTCAATGCTCAACAATGCAGGTCTTCCTCAAAAAGCTTGACTAAGTGGTACGGGGTGACGGACTCAGTCCGCGGCAACTTCCTCCGCGGGCTGCTTCTGCCGGTTCTCCATTACAGAGTTCAGGGCACGGGAATATCGGCCCAAGGTTCCGGACGTAAATAAAGTATCGTTGGCCGGCGCGATCAGCGCAGGATCGTGTTGCACCCCGGCCCCGCTACCTGACAACGTGGTGTGCTGATCGTTTCCCGCAAGAAGATTGGCGCGCGAAACGCCATACCCAGGCACCAGGCGTTGAATCTCATCGAGAATCGCCGTGGGGTCGAAGGGACTCATCTTGGGCTCCAAGCCCTGTGCCTCGAGCCATACGCCGTGACGATCCACTTCGCCGGACTGCGCACCGCGCGATTGACCCATATCGGAGTGGGTTCCCCGGCTGAAGGGAACCAGCTTACTGACATCGAAGCCCATCGCGTCCGCGATTCGCACCGTCATTTCAAAGTCAGACTTGGCTCCCGTGATCTCGCCCGCCTTCTGGAGGAATTGCACATCGCCGCAGGTGTTGGTGACCGTTCCTGACTTTTCGTAAGCATTGGCTGCGGGCAGAACTACGTCGGCGATCAACGCAGTCTCGGTGAGGAACATGTCCTGCACGACGACGAAGCGTTGAGAGAAACTGAACGCATCGATTCCAAGCCGTCCTACCGGATTGGCTCCCACCACGTAAAACGCCTTCAGATTGCCGGCTTTCGCACTCTCCACCATTTGTGGCAGAGTCAGCCCCGGGGTTTGAGGAACACCGCCCCACTCGTCACGCCATTTTCCAGCGTCCGACATCGGGTGGTAGCCCGGCAGAAGGTCAGGATAGAGTCCCATGTCGGCAGCGCCTCGCGAATTGGCGTAGTCGCTGAGACAGACAAATTTCGCACTGGGAACGGCTGAACCGAACTTGACCAATGAAGCGATATCTTCGCCGCGAATCTCCGAGCCGAAAATGATGACAAGATTCTGCTCACCCCGCAGTTTGTCGCGCAGCGCGACCCAGGCGTCGCGAGTGGCCGTCGGATTGGAAATGGAACCGGCGGCGGAGTCGTCTCCCGACAGGAACCGGGCGACATTGCCTTCGCTCCCCACCGGAATCTGTATGAAGTTCACTGCCTGCCTGCGCAACTTGACGGGTTCGGAGTTGATCACGTAGAGCCGCGCCTTATGCAGGCGGACATTGTTCCGAATCTGCCAGGCGAGCAAGGGATGCTGTTCAGTGGGATTGTTGCCGATCAGCAACATGGCGGGCGCCTTGAACACATCGCGCATGCTGGCCGTGGCTTCCGGCTTACCGCGAAGCGCCGCCGCGAGGGCAGGGAAGTCGGCGGTGCGGTGGTGGTCAATGTTGTTGGTCCCCAGCGCTACGCGGGCGAACTTCTGCAGCAGGTAGTTTTCTTCGTTGGTAGTGCGAGTCGAGCCGACCACCCCGATGGCTTGTCCGCCGGCGCTGTCGCGAATCTCCTTGAAGCGTCGTCCAATCAACTCAAATGCTTCTTCCCAGGTGGAAGGGGTGAGTCGTCCGTCCTTGCGAATTAGCGGCTGCGTCAGGCGGTCTTCGTGATTGGCAAAGTCGAAGGCGTAACGGCCTTTCATGCACAGGAAGTCGCCGTTGATGCCGCTCTTGTCGCGGTTGTCTCCGCGGACAATTTCCATTCCGGTATCGGAGCGACGCACGCCCAGAGTCGTCTTGCAGCCATCCGCACAGTGGGTGCAGGTGGTGCCCACGTGTCTCATCTCCCACGGCCGCGTCTTGTAGCGATAGGCGCCCGACGTCAGCGCCCCCACCGGGCAGATGTCGATACACATGCCGCATTCTTCGCATTCGAGATGATCTTCTTTATTAGGCGCAATCACCGAACTCACGCCGCGGTTCTGCACGCCCAAGGCCCACACGTCCATGCCTTCGCCGCACACCCGCACGCAGCGATAGCAAAGAATGCAGCGCGGCCGGTCGAAGTACACCACGGGAGACCATTGCTGCTCTTCGCGATGATTCTTGATATCGATAAACTTCGACTCAGCGGCCCCGTAGGCGAACGTCATGTCCTGCAATTCGCATTCGCCGCCGGCATCGCACACCGGGCAGTCGAGGGGATGGTTCCCCAGCAGCATCTCGACCATCGACTTGCGCGCCTGATGGATCTCGGGAGTATCCGTGCTCACCGCCATCCCTTCGCTGATGACCGTTGTGCACGCGGTCTGCAGCTTCGGCATCTTCTCAACTTTGACGAGGCACATGCGGCATGCGCCCTGCAGCGACAGATTGGGGTAGTAGCAAAATGACGGTACCTCAATGCCCGCACTCTTGCAGGCCTCAATTAGCAGCGTTCCCGCAGGAGCCGCGACCTTCTTACCGTCAACCGTGATGTTTACGTCAGCCATAAAATCGTTGTTCGTCCTTGGTCGTTCGTCGTTGGCCAAAACATCGTCGGTCGCAGACCCAACGACCAACGACGGACGACTAACGACATTCCCTAAGCCATAGCCAGTTCCGCCGCTCCCGCCTTCTCAAACGGGCACGGCTTTCCATCCAGATGATCTTCGAATTCCTTACGAAACTTCTTCACAATGGAAATTGTTGGCATCGCGGCCGCATCGCCCAGCGGGCAAAAGGTGCGCCCCAGCATGTTTTCCGAAAGATACTGAATGTTGTCGATGTCTTTTCTCAGTCCGCCGCCGGAGTGGAAACGGACCAGGATCTTGTCCAGCCAGTCGGTGCCTTCACGACAAGGAATGCACCAGCCGCAGCTTTCGTGCCGGTAAAACTTCATGATGCGCAGCGCGAATTTCACCATGCAAGTGGAATCGTCGACCACGACCACTCCGCCGGACCCCAGCATGGAACCCGCCTTCATCATCGAATCAAAATCCATAGAGACATCGATCTCGCCGGCGGTCAAAAGCGGACAACTCGAACCTCCCGGAACCACAGCCTTCAGCGTGCGGCCGTTGGGAATGCCTCCGCCCACGTTGTAAATCATTTTCTTGAGGTTGTACCCCATGGGCAGTTCGTACACCCCGGGACGATTCAAATGTCCGCTCAAACAAAACAATCGGGTCCCGCCATTCTTAGGAGGCCCCAGTTTGGCGAACCATTCCGCGCCGCCGAGCAGGATATGCGGCACACTCGCCAGTGTCTCTGCATTATTAATGACAGTTGGTCCGCCCCACAGACCCACCACGGCTGGAAACGGCGGCCGAATTCGCGGAATGCCACGCTTGCCCTCGAGCGATTCCATCAGCGCCGATTCCTCTCCGACTTCATAAGCTCCTGCGCCGCCGTGCCAGTAAACCTCGAAGTCGTATCCGCTGCCAAAGATGTTCTTGCCCAGAAATCCCCGGGCGTAGGCGTCCTTGATCGCCTTCTGCATGATCTCCAGCAAATAGCGGTACTCGCCGCGAACGTAGATGTACCCGGCATGCGCCCCCGTGGCAATCCCCGCGATCACGACTCCTTCGATTACCGCGTGCGGATCGTGTTCGAAAATCAGGCGGTCTTTGCAAGTGCCCGGTTCGCTCTCGTCACCGTTGCACAGAATGTATTTCGGCTTCGCCGACTGCTTGGGAACGAAGGACCACTTCATTCCCGTGTTGAAGCCAGCACCGCCGCGCCCGCGCAGCCCCGAATCCTTTACCAGGTTAACGATGGCATCGGGCTGCATGGCCAGCGCCTTCTGAACGGCTTTATAGCCATCGAGTTGCAAGTAGCGATCGATGTCGGCCGCTCCCTGGCCAAAGCGCCGGGAGACGACTCTTACTTCATCGGGATGGGAGACCAAGTCAGCCATTTCCCTACTGCGTTCCCTTCTTCATTGTAGGCGTCGAGAACCTTGTCCATCTTCTCTGTCGTCAAATTCTCGTGGAAGGCGTAGTTCACTTGTACCGCCGGCGCCCAACTGCAAGCCCCGATGCACTCCACTTCTTCCAGCGAAAACATTCCGTCTTGGGTGGTTCCCTTGTTCCCAATCCCCAGGCGGCCTTTGCAATGCTCCAGAAGTTCTTCGCCACCGCGCAACAGGCAAGCAATGTTGGTGCAAACCTGAACGTTGTATTTGCCGCGAGGCTTGGTGGTCAGCATGGAGTAGTAGCTGATCACGTTGCGCACTTCGAGTTCGGTCAGGTCCACACGGCTGGCAATCTCCGCGATGACTTCATCGCTCAGGTGCCCAACTTCATCCTGCGCGTACAGCAAGGTCGGGACCAGCGCGGAACGCTTCGTCGGATAATGCGTCAGCATCTCCGCGAAGCGCGCTTCGAATTGATCAGAGAACTTCATTTCCTCTTAGCCGTCTCCGTGACCCTCTGTGTCCTCTGTGGTTAAGTCTCTTCTTCTTAACCACAGAGGACACAGAGAGCACAGCGGAAAATCATCGGTCGATTTCACCGAGCACAATATCGATGCTTCCAATCGCCGCCACCACGTCCGCGATCAGTCTTCCTTCGCACATCTTGGGCAGCAGTTGCAGGTTGGCCAGGCACGCTGAACGCATGTGCACGCGGTAAGGCTTCGCCGTGCCGTCGCTCACGATGTAGTAGCCCATTTCCCCGCGCGGAGACTCCACGGCCTGATACACCTCCCCCGCCGGCACCGCAAAGCCCTCAGTAATAATTTTAAAGTGATAGATGAGTGCTTCCATCTGCGTCTTCATCTTCTCGCGGTCGGGCAGAACCACTTTGGGAGCATCGGCTTTGATCGGGCCTTGGGGCATGCCATCCAGCGCCTGCTGCACCATCGCGATCGATTCCCGCAACTCCTGCACCCGGCACAGGTAGCGGGCGAAGACATCGCCTTCTTGCGCTATCGGTACCTTGAATTTGAAATTCTCGTAGCCCGAGTACGGCATGTCGCGGCGGAGATCGAAATCAACGCCGCTGCCGCGCAATGTCGGCCCACTCGCCCCCAGAGCAATGGCGTCTTCCGCCGTAATCCTGGCGACGCCCTGGGTCCGCATTTTCCAGATAGGATTCCCGGTCAGCAAGTTCTCGTATTCATCCACTTTCGAAGGAAAGCGGTTGGCGAAATCCCGCACCCGGTCAAAGAAGTCCAGCGGCGGTTCCAGCGCCACTCCCCCGATCCGGAAATATGACGTCATCATGCGCTGGCCGCTGACCGCCTCGAACAGGCGCAAAATGTCCTCTCGTTCGCGGAAGCAGTAAAGAAAGACGGTCATGGCGCCGATGTCGAGCGCATGTGTTCCCAGCCATACCAAGTGCGAGTTGATCCGGGTCAGCTCATTCATCATCACCCGCAACCATTGCGCCTTCGGCGGAATCTCCAGCCCCAGCAGCTTCTCCACCGCCAGCGCGTAGCACAAATTGTTAGTCATGGGGCAGAGGTAATCGATACGGTCGGTGAGCGGCACCACCTGCTGGTAAAACTTGGCCTCGCAAGTCTTCTCAATGCCGGTGTGCAAATAGCCAATGTCGGGCATGATCCGCACAATCGTTTCGCCGTCGATCTCCAGAATCACGCGCAACACGCCGTGCGTCGAGGGATGTTGCGGCCCCATATTCAGAATCATGGTGCGATCCTGCGTGGGTTCCAAGGCGATGGTGGACGATAGGTGGGCCATGAGTTCTAGCGGTAGCCCTCCACGGGATAATCTTTACGCAGCGGATGCCCTTCCCAGTTCTCCGGCATCTGAATGCGCCGCAGATATGGATGTCCGGTGAAACGTATGCCAAATAGGTCGAAGACTTCACGTTCGAAGAAGTTGGCTGCCGGCCAAACCGAAGTGACCGATTCCACGCCTGGGCTATCACCACCCAACCGCACCTTTAGCCGCACACGCTCTTTCTTGGGAATCGAAAGCAACTGGTAAATGATTTCGAAGCGTGGTTCCCTGGGATGCCAGTCCACGCAGGTCACATCCGAGAGAAAATTGAACGGGCAGGTTGCGTCGTCGCGCAACAAGGCGCAAGCTTCGCGCAGCGAGGAACGGCCCACGTAAATGCTGAGCTCATCGCGATCGAACTTCGCTCCCTCAACGGCTGCCGGATTCCAGGAGCGCAAGCGCGCCACTGCTGGGTGATCTTTCAGTTGCTCCAGATCGGTGACGGCTGGGGTCAGCATCTAGACTTCCCCTACTTCGCGTGGACGGGAACGGACCGCACCCCAGTCCAGAACGCCTTTCTTCCAGACGTAGAAAAAGCCCACCAGAACGATCCCGATGTAGACCACCATCTCCCAGAAACCAAACATCTTAAGCTGGCGCAGGATGACCGCCCAGGGGTACAGGAAGATGGCCTCCACATCGAACAGAATGAAAAGCATGGCCACCAGGTAAAACTTGACCGAGAAGCGTCCCCGGGTGTCTCCGACCGGGGTCATCCCGCACTCATAAGCAGACAACTTGGCGCGGGTGGGCTTGCGGTAGCCGATAAGCCAGGAAAGGAACACGATGGCCGACGCCAAAACACCTGCTACGATGAAATGAATCAGCAAGGGCAGGTAGCGGGCGAAGTAATTGTCCGGCATAGGGGAGCTATATATAATTTGCAGCCAAGGATTGCCTAAACATTCTAGATTAGTTTTCGCGGTGGGGAGTGTCAAGCAACCGGGCCGCTGGGTAACACGCTTTTAACAATCGCGCGGCAACCCCCTGTGGGACAGGCGGCGCGGCGAACGGACACCATGATTTTTGGCTTTAATACCGATGTGAAGCACGAGGGCACGGTCTACCACGTGCAAAGCGAAGCCCGCGAGAACGAACTGCTGTTGCAGACCCAGGTTTTTGTACGCGGACGTTGCATCGGCAAGCGCGCTACCTCCTATGCCGACACCGCATCGGGATATGGTTTCAGCGATCAGCAAAAAGAAGGAGTCCTGCGCGACCAACACCGCATGGTGCTCGATGCCATCCGCGATGGCCGCCTCGACTCCGTATTCGACCGTCGAGAGACTCCGGAATCGCTGGCAGCCACCAAAGAGTTGGACGTGCAATGGCTGAATGCCGAGTCCGTCCATGCCGACCGGCAGTTGCTTCTGCGCTTGCGGGTCACCGACAGCGGCGCCACCGTCGAAGGCGCGCGGCTGACCGTCCGCTTTGCACGCCCCGATGCCGCACCCTTCTATGCGCAGGTAGCCACAGGCTTCGATGGCGATGCGGAAATGAAGATCGATGTGGACGAATCCTCTCTGCCCGATTCCGCGATTCTGGTGCAGGCCAGCTACTCCGGCCGTACCGCCACCCGCAAGTTCCAGCTGCGAAAAGTCGAAGCATAGGCTGGCCACTTGTCCGCGAACGTCCCTGCCTGCGACAATCCTGTGAGATGAAGCTTCAAATCAATGGAGAACCTCGCGACTTCGCTGCCCCACTCTCGCTTTCTGCTTTGCTTGAGCAACTTGGCATGAAAGCTGATCGCGTCGCGGTGGAACTAAATCGAGGCATTGTACCGCGCGAACAATGGGCCGACACCAGCCTGGGCGAAGGCGATCATCTGGAGATTGTCCAGTTCGTGGGCGGGGGATCGGCCCCTAACAACACCCCACAGGAACTCCTCTAGTCACCCCCTTATCCACAGATTGTTTCCTTGACAGTCCACGGCTCGCGCCTAAAATGTTTAAAACATTCAGCTATACGATTGTTTGAAACATTTCGAGACGGAAATGCAAGGGCCATTCACAACTCGTGAGGTGATTCAGTTCACCGGCATCACCCCAAGGCAGCTTCAGTGGTGGGACGAGCGGCGAATTGTGGTTCCGGCGCGGGCAGGGCATCGCCGCCTCTACTCCATGGAGGACTTGGCCGAAGTTGCGGTGATCTGTGAGTTACGACAGCGCGGGTTCTCGTTACAGCGGGTGCGTAAGGTCATGCGTTTTCTGCAGCGGGAATTCAGCAAGCGCCTGGCTGAGACGGTGAGTGGTGCTTCCGAGTACCACTTGCTCACCGACGGGAAGACGCTCTATCTCGAAACTTCAGCCCGGCAGATCGTGGACCTTTTGAAAAACGCCCGTCAGCCCATGCTGTCGATCTGTCTGAGTGATGCGGTGCAGCGGGTGCGTGCGGAAATTCGCGCGAAGAGAATTAATGGCAGTGTTAAGAATCGCTCATCACGCAAAGCAGGAACGGCTTCATAGCAGGGAAGTTTGGTTCCAATGATTCGGACTCACAAGGAGACGAGATGGTTGGAGAACTGGACGTCCTAAGCGAATGGATCCCCGAACAAATGCTGCCGGGCACGGTCTTCGTGCTGGAAAATGCCGGCCGCGTGGGAGAGAAAGACGATCCCTACTGGGCGGTGCTCTCCTGCCCGGAATGCGGTACCTTGGGCCTGATCACTCGCAAGCAACTGGCCGGCCTGCTGCCCGTCATCTGTGGCTCGCAGGAATGCCCGGCACAGTTCTTTATCCACGACAGCGAAGTGGTGATCCGGAAGCCGTTCTGAATTGATATAGATGCGGGCGTCTCGCGCGGGCGGTCTGATTTCGGACCTGCCACATCACTCCTACCTATTGATTTTACAATTCATTAGCGTGAAATGGGGGTATACTGCCCGGCAATGACAGGTCCAAGGCCGGAACTCTAGAGTCTTAAAGAGTCCCATGCGACACAAAGAACTCGCAGCGTAGCTGTTGCCCCGGAGTCTTCGGAGTCAAGGAGAAGCCCCATGCGAAGTACACGCCTGCTCTTTAGCGGTGTGGTTCTCTTCCTGCTGCCAGCCTTCTGCTTCGCGGGATCGGACAAGTCTCCCCATACGATTGCCGACCTGCCACCCGAAGCCCAGAGAAGCATTTTGGCGGCTCTGGGATCGGCCGCTGGAACCGCTCAAACCGCGGCGCAGAAACAAGACTCGCCCAAGCTCCCTGACGTCCGGCCTTGGGCGCAGCTGGCCAAGCTGTCCTCATCGAACCCGTTTCCGTATTACGTCGGCCAGTCGGTGGCAATCAGCGGGAACACGATCGTGGTCGGGGCACCCTATGGCGAGTATGCCGCGGTTTTCGTCAGGCCCTCGAGCGGTTGGGCGAATATGACCGAGGTTGCAACCCTGACGGCATCGGACGGAGGCGGATTCGATGCGTTTGGTTTTTCGGTCTCAATGAGCGGCAACACCATTGCTGTGGGAGATCCCAATAATTCAAGTTTCGTCGGTGCCGTCTACGTGTTCGTCGAACCGCCGGGTGGTTGGCGCGGAACCCTGACGCAGACCGCGAAGCTGACGGCCTCGGACGGAATCGCGAACGACGCATTGGGAACCTCGGTTTCCCTGGACGGGCAAACCGTTATCGCAGGAGAGCCGGGGGTCTATCCCAGTGCCAAACCGGGGTCAGCTTATGTTTTTGTCGAGCCCGCCAACGGCTGGATAAACATGATCCAAACTGCGAAGTTGACGGCCTCCGACGGAGCGGTAAACGATGGGTTGGGGACGTCGGTATCAATCAGCGGGGGCACGGCGGTAGCGGGGGCACCCAACGCCGCTATCGGAGCGAAGCAAGGTCAGGGGGCGGCCTACGTTTTCATCGAACCGGCCGGCGGCTGGTCGAACGCAACCCAGACAGCCAAGCTCACAGCCTCGGATGGGTCACAGTATGACGACCTAGGATTTTCGGCATCCGTCGATGGCGGTGTCGTGGCGACCGGAGCTCCAAACGCAACCGTTGGCGGCAATCAAGGCCAAGGCGCCGCCTACGTTTTCGTCGAACCTGCCAGCGGCTGGGTGAATATGACACAAACCGCGAAATTGACTGCCTCGGGAGGTTATCAGGGGGACTCACTTGGTTCTTCCATCGCCATTCACGGTGATCGTGTCATTGCCGGTGCACCTGATTACTCCCATTCAAGCAATCCATTCACTTCCGGATTCTTTCACGAGGGTGCCGCGTACATGTTTCTGAAGCCAGCCGCGGGTTGGGCGAACGGCAATCAGCACGCAAAGATGACCGGGTCGGACGCGAGGCTTGCCGCCTACTTGGGAACCTCGGTGGCCCTCGGCGATCATCTGATTGTGGCTGGGGCGCTATTCAATAATCGTACCTTCGGAGCGGCTTACATATTTGTGGGGCCATAAGAATGTGGAGGCAAAACCCATGAGGCGTCCAGAAGCGAATAGCGGGAAGGGGTTCTCCGCGCAAGCGTCGAACTCCCTTAATCAAAGGCTCAATACTTACGCCCTGGCCGCAGGCGCGGCGGGAGTTGCCCTATTGGCATGCTCCGTGCCTTCCGAAGCCACGCCCGTCTGCAAGAATATCTCGTTCATGTTTTCAGTCGGTGAGACAAACACCTTCGCTTTTAACCCAGCCCACCAGAGGGTCGCACCATTCAACATTGTGCAGACATACGCGGCTATTTCATCGCACACCAGCACACGATTCAACCGCGGTTTGTTTACGCCGAACTTCCCTGGTGCAGATGTTGTGCAGGCTTCCAACAGCCTGCCCGCTGATCTGGCTTCTGGGGCAATCATCGGCCCTGGCGGTCGATTTGGAAAGGGTCAAAGCTACGGCGTGCTCTTCACCTATGCCTTCCGCGGCGGTACAAACCACCTGGGCAATTTGAAATTTGCGCAGACAAATTACTTCGGATACAAATTTCTAATTTCGGGTAAGAACCATTACGGATGGGTTCGGATAGATGCGAAAACGGTTTCCGAAGGATACGTCCAGAGCGAGGTTGTGTCCTCGGGCTACGAATCCGCTGCTGACACACCTATTTTTGCAGGCTCCTGCGCCGCGGTTTCGCCTTCAACCGGCGGCAGTCCCAGCGACCACGCTGGCGACACCGCCTCGGCTGCAAGTGCGACCTCCGACACGACCCGGCCTGCTTCATTGGGCATGCTCGCCCTGGGCACTCAGGGCCTTCCGTTGTGGCGGAGGTAGTCGGGTAACGAGTGCCGCTAGGTGAAAAACTTTGCAGATTGACGGGCGCGGCCGCAAGCAGGACAATGGGGCCGATGGCTGCGTCCCAGCGTAGCTCCCGCCCAGGGATTTCGGCCTCAAGGAGAGTTCCCCATGCGAAGTGCGCAACTAACTTCCGCCCTCATCCTCATATTGTTGTCTTCACTATGCGCGTCGGCAGACGATAACTCTCCGCGGACCATCTCAGACTTGCCGCCGGCGGCGCAAGCCGCGATTCGGGCGGCGATGGCCCGCAACGTGGCCCGATCTCCAGCGAGCCTGCGCGGGCGTCACGTCATTCCTGCGCCGGTAGATGGCCCCTGGGCGCAACTCGCGCAACCCGTGCCAGCGGGAAACGGGTATGGCTACGACTACGCATCGTCCGTTGCGGTAAGTGGGAACGTGGTGGTCGTTGGCCAAACCGCCGTCTACGCCGGTAACGGTAAGTACATCGGCGAAGCTTTTGTGTTTGTCAAACCGTCCGCACCCGATTGGAATAACCTGACCCAGGCAGCTGTTCTGATTGCTTCCGATGAATTAGGCACCGATCTATTCGCGACATCGGTGGCAATCTCTGGAAATACAATTGTGGTGGGTTCAATTTCTGGCTGTACCAACTGTGGCCCGGGCCGAGCTTATATCTACGTCAAGCCGGCCGGAGGGTGGTCAGGGCAACTGACGCAAACGGCAGAACTCACGGCGTCGGACGGAGCCAATGCAGCGGCGATCGGCACATCGGTTTCCATCTCCGGCAACACAGCGGTGGTGGGAGCGCCGGGAGAAACGCCGGGCGGAGCTTACGTTTACGTGATGCCGACAAATGGTTGGGTCAACATGACTCAGACCGCGAAACTGACGGCTTCGGACGGCATCCCTAGTGATCAGTTCGGCAATTCAGTTTCAATCAGCGGCGGGACAATTGTTGCCGGAGCCCCAGGCGCCAACGGGGCTAACACACAAGCGGGGGCCGCGTATGTCTTTACCGAACCGGCGGGCGGCTGGGGAAATATGACGCAGACAGCCAAGCTGACCGCTTCCGACGGGGCGTCGTTCGACCAGTTGGGGATGGCGGCAGCGGTGAACGGCACTACGGTTATGGTCGGCGCAGTTGGCGCTATCGGGCGAATAGCTCACACCGGTGCCGCATACGTTTACTCAGAACCAGCAGGCGGTTGGAAGAATGCAACAGAGAACGCCAAGCTGATTGCGCCGGACGGGCAAGGTGACGACTTGTTCGGATCTGCGATTGCCATTTCAAACAACACTGCTGTAGTTGGTGCCCCTCAGCGCAGTCCCGGCCCGTTGAATTCCCGAGGCTACCCCGCATGGTGGCTTGCAGGCGGGACGTATGTATTCGCCAAGTCGGGCTCAACGTGGACCCAAACCTCGGTTCAAGTTTTGAACGGGTCCGATGCACACAACGACGATTTGATGGGCTCGTCCGTGAGCATCGATGGTAACCTCGTCGCTACCGGTGCGCCGAAGTCGGGGAAATATTCAGGTGCTGCCTTCTTGTTCGTAAAGCCTTAGGGCTGGAGTGTGTTTAGTCTTACATTTTGGAGGTAAAAAATGAGCCATATTAGGAAAGGCTACTCCGGCCAGTCGAGAACGCCGGCCAAGTTGTCCAAACCCCTGGAGCACGGTATCGCCGCGTATGCTCTGGCGGCAAGTGCTGCGGGCGTAGCCACCCTGGCGCTCGCCACCCCCGCTGAGGCAGCGCCGGTGTGCAAGAATCTATCCGCAGCGCTCAATTACACTGCGACTTTTGCTTTCAATCCCGCTCACCAACCGATTGCGCCCTTCAATGTTGCGCAGTCGTACCATACCTTTTCTACACTGACTAGTACCGGTGTAAACCGCGGTTTCTTCACCCGCAATCTACCCGGCGCTGAAGCGGTGGTCTCCTCAAAGGGGTTTGTAGCCGATTTGGCATCAGGCGCTAGCATCGGTCCTGGCGCACGCTTTGGCAAGGGAGCGGGTTATGGTCTGATATTCACATACACTCCCTCGCAGGGCGCAACTTCTCAACGCCATCTTGGCAATCTGCGCTTCGGTCAAACCAACTACTTTGGCTTCAAGTTCCTGATCTCAGGGCAGCCGCATTACGGATGGGTCCGACTGGAGTCGACAATCGTAAAGGGTGGCCGCACTCCTTCCGTTGATACCAACATCCTGGCGTACGGTTACGAATCCAGTCCCAACACCACGATTCTTGCGGGATCGTGCACGGCCGCAGGACTGACCAATGCTACTGATTCTGCGCCGTCGGGGGTTAGAGCAAGCGGCGACGAGATAGCCGCCAACAATGGGTCGCTCGGCGCGCTTGCCCTCGGTGCACAAGGCCTTCCGCTGTGGAGGAAGTGATTGGGTAAGGCGCTCGCCAAGAAAGTTCTGCTCATCGGTTGGGATGCTGCCGACTGGAAAGTCATCAATCCCCTGCTCGATCAGGGGCTAATGCCCACACTGGATGATTTCATCAACCACGGCGTAATGGGAAACCTGGCCACCCTGCGCCCGATTCTATCTCCCATGCTGTGGAACTCCATCGCCACCGGCAAGCGCCCGGACAAGCACGGCATTCTCGGCTTCATGGAACCCGATACGCAAGTGGGAGGCGTCCGCCCGGTTACCAGCACTTCGCGGAAAGTCAAAGCCATCTGGAATATTCTCACTCAGCGTGGCTACAAGACCCACGCTCTCGGGTGGTTTGCGGGACACCCGGCGGAGCCCATTAACGGAGTTTGCGTCTCCGACCTTTATCCTTACGCCGTCGCGCCGCCGGACAAGGAGTGGCCGCTGCCGCCCGGCGCAGTTCATCCCGAGAGTCAGCGGGAGACATTCGCAGGCTTGCGCATGCACCCGGCAGAAGTTACCGAAGCGGCAATCCTTCCCTGGATTCCCCTCGCCGCTCAGATCGATCAGGAAAAAGACAGAAGGCTGAACTCATTTTCCAAGATACTGGCGGAGAACTGCTCCATCCACAACGCAGCCACCTGGATTCTCCAGAACGAGCCATGGGATTTCATGGCCGTCTACTATAACGGCATCGATCACTTCTGCCACGGCTTCATGCACTATCATCCGCCGCGCATGGAGGGGATTCCGGAAGACCAGTTTGAAATCTACAAAGATGTCGTGAACGGAGCGTATCGCTTTCACGACATGATGCTGCAAACCCTGGTCGACCTGGCTGGCCCGGATGCGACTGTCTTACTTGTTTCTGATCATGGCTTCCATTCCGATCATCTGCGGCCGCGTGGTATCCCCAAAGAGCCTGCCGGTCCGGCCATACAACATCGTCCTTTTGGCGTTTTCTGCATGAAGGGAGCGAACGTTAGGCAGGACGAGCGTATCTATGGCGCGACTCTGCTGGACGTTACTCCGACCATCCTCACGCTCTTCGGTCTGCCCGTGGGCGAAGACATGGATGGCCGTGTGCTGGTGCAGGCGTTCGAGGAACCGCCAGAGATCAACCGCATTCCGACTTGGGAGACGGAGCCGGGTGAATGTGGCATGCACCCCTCCGACTTGCGCATGGATCCAGCGGCGGCGCAGGCAGTGTTGCAGCAGTTTGTCGCGCTTGGCTACATTCAGCCTCCGAGTGAAGACCAAAGCAAAGCAATGGACGCCGCCGTTCGCGAACAACAGTACAACCTGGCACGAGCGCATCTCGATGGGCGCCGCCACCAGGATGCGATGCCGATTCTTGAAGAACTGATC
>Ga0210394_10000424_pt1 | contig 91246 bp, 94 predicted proteins | sample IncBWC12MmetaG_FD_160121 | JGI IMG/M metagenome (GOLD analysis project Ga0210394, IMG submission 160121) | Forest soil microbial communities from Barre Woods Harvard Forest LTER site, Petersham, Massachusetts, United States - Inc-BW-C-12-M | ecosystem: Environmental > Terrestrial > Soil >...
GGCGTTTAGAACGCGGCCGGGCGAAAAGACACCCAGCATCTGCCGGAGCCGGACCTCTCCTGTATCCGCGTCAACACCCACTTCAGCAAAATGAGCGCCGAACGAATGAATGGAGTAAGTGCGAAAGTTCGGATCTTCCCACATCGGGGTGCTGTCTCCCTCCGCTTCGAGCCCGTGGGGATGATTTCGTGCGAGCAACTCGGAGAGCGCTTGGGATATCCCGGCCGCTACAATCCGGCCGTCCGAGAAAACCATTTCCGCGTTGTCCGACGCATAGAGCGGGGAGTTCAAATCGGCCCGCGCTGTGGTCCGCAGCTTTTCACGAAGGGCTTCGCAGGCGCGATGGACGGCGATGGCCGAACTGCTCGCCCCCCACGAACCGCCTGATCCCCACGTCGCCGGCAGATCGGATCGTCCCAATTCAACGCGCACGCGGTCGACTGGCAAGCCCAGCCGCTCAGCCGCTACTTGGGCGAGTACGGTGTAGGTCCCCGTCCCGATGTCGGTCATATCCGACAACACGATGCAGCCACCGTCCGGCGCGAGCCGCAGCCGCGCTTTCGCTGGCGCTTGCGGATGGACACGAATAGCGGCCCCGACGCCGAACCCCACCAGCCACCTGCCGTCGCGGACCCTTCCTGGCTGTTGCCGGCGTCGTTCCCACTTGAAAAGGCGCGCTCCTTCGCGCAGGCAGTCGACGACGCGGCGGTCGGAGTAAGGCACATTTTGCTCCGGATCGACACCGGGCTCGTTCAGAATCCGCAGCTCAATCGGATCCATGTTGAGGGCATGCGCGAGTTCGTCGACCGCAGATTCCAGCGCCAGCAGACCGGGTGCCTCACCCGGTGCCCTTACATCCTCGCCGCGCAGCATATCTAACGGGACCAATCGATGCCGCGTGAGTCGGTGGGGCGCCGCGTAAAAGCTACGCGTGCCAAGTGCGCTCGCCTCGACAAATTCCTCCTGACGGTTCGTATGCATAGTCGCGTCATGGCCGATAGCCACAAGCCTGCCGTCCCGCTCCGCGCCCAGTCGGATTCGTTGGATCGACGTCGGCCGCACGCCTACATCGTGAAAGATTTGCCGCCGCGTTAACGCAACCTTAACTGGCCGGTCCAAGCGCCGCGCCGCGATCGCGGCCAGAATGGTCTCGGAATGGACCCTCAGCTTGGATCCGAATCCACCGCCGACGTAGGGACTGAAAACCTTGATCCTGCGCGGATCGATTTTCAGTGTGTTGGCCACGCAACTGCGCACCGCGTCGACAATCTGAGTGCTGACGTAGAGCTCGAGATCTTCACCGCGCGGCACGGCCACGCAGGCATTCGGCTCCATCGGTTGCGAAAAGCAATACGCCGTATTGTACTGGCGGTCGATCTTGACCGGAGCACTATCGTATCCCGGATCGAAATTTCCCACCGCGCTGTCGGTTGGCAACCCAAAGAGCAATTGCTTTGGCGCGTATGCGCTTTCGGCATTAGCCATGAAGTCGAAATTGCCCTCCTCGGTTGCGTACGTAACGCGCACAAGGTTAGCTGCGGCCTGAGCCTGCACCAGTGTAGCGGCGACCACGAATGCGACGGGCTCGCCGTAATGGCCCACCGCAGGACTGGCGAGAGTTGGACGGGCGCGCCAGTAAGGAAACGGCATCGGGTTCGGTTCATCGCGGGCGCCCTGAGCTGGGATGTTTTCGTGGGTGACGATGGCGCAGACTCCCGGCGATTGTCGTGCCTGAGATGAATCAATTTCCCTGACGTGGCCGCGACCGATCGTAGCCGTGACAATGACGCCGTATAGGGGTGCCTCGTCCTGCAAATACTCATAAGCGTAGGTCGCCCCGCCGGTGACTTTTACCGGGCCGTCCAAGCGGCTGATGGGTTGTCCGATCATCACTGTCTTCCGGCACTCATCTGCGCGGCGTCCGCCAAGGTGCGACAGAGCGTACGTTTGGCGAGCTCGACCTTGAAATCGTTGTGCCCCCGTCCCGTGGCGTTCCTCATCGCCGCATCAGCCGCCGCTTGATAAGTCTTGAGAGTCGCCAAACGGCCCGTCAGCGCCGTTTCTGCATCAATCGAGCGCCATGGCCTGTGCGCGACAGCGCCAAATGAAACCCGCGCCGTGGTGATAGTTCCGCCATCGGTCGCAATGATCACAGCAACGGAAACCAGCGCGAACTCGTATGACGCGCGGTCGCGGACCTTCCGGTAACGCTGTCGCCCGGGGGGCGGCGGCGGAAGGATCACGGCGGTAATCATTTCTCCCGGCCGCAGTACGGTTTCGATGTGCGGCGCGCTCCCCGGATGGCAATAGAAATCATCAATTGCTACGCGACGGGTGGATTGGTTCGGCTCCAGCAGTTCGATCTGCGCTTCCAGCGCCGACATCGCGACAGCCATGTCGGAAGGATGAGTGGCGATGCAGGCATCACTCGCGCCGAGGATCGCGTGGATGCGATTAATGCCCCGAAGTGCCGCGCAGCCCGCTTGCGGTGTCCGTTTGTTACACGCCGCTGCGGTGTCGTAGAAATACGAGCAGCGCGTGCGCTGCATGAGATTGCCTCCGACTGACGCTTTGTTTCGTAACTGGCCCGAGGCGCCAGAAAGCAATGCTTCCGATAGCGCTGGATATCGCGCGCGGACTCGTGGATCGGCAGCGACTTCGGAGTTCGCCGCCTGCGCTCCGATCCGGATACCGCCGTTCGGCAAATCTTCGACTTGTTTCAAAGGCAACCGGCTGATATCGACCAGATGGGTCGGCTGCTCGATCTCGAGCTTCATCAGATCCAGAAGATTTGTACCTCCACTAATAAATTTTGCACCGCCCCGAGAGACGGCCGCTGCCGCTGCTAGCGGGTCAGTGATCCTCTCGTACGTGAACGGCTTCATTCGGATACTGCTCCGGCGACGTCCCGAATAGCGGCGACAATGTTGGGATATGCGGCGCACCGACAAATGTTGCCGCTCATGCGCTCACGGATTTCGGCGTCGGACAGAGCGATCCGTTCCACCGACACGTCCGCTGTGACGTGGCTGGGCCAACCCGCCTTGACTTCGGAGAGCATGCCAACGGCCGAACAGATCTGGCCGGGAGTGCAGTAGCCGCATTGGAATGCGTCACGCTCAATAAACGCAACCTGAAGCGGATGAAGAGTTTCCGGCGCGCCCAAGCTTTCGATAGTTGCGACGTCGTCACTGTCGTGCATGACTGCGAGGGTCAGGCAAGAATTAATGCGTCGGCCATTGAGTAGAATCGTACACGCACCGCATTGACCGTGATCGCATCCCTTTTTGGTCCCGGTGAGGTGTAGATGTTCACGCAGCGCATCGAGCAATGACGTGCGCCGGTCGAGCTCGAGCTCGCGCGGTTGGCCATTGACCTTGAGCACGATTCGAGAAGCCGCCTCGGCTATGGGCTTCCTGGATGTGTCCATTGCGAAACTGCCTCTAGCTGGAAAAAGAGCAGGACTGCGCCGTTCGCCGCGAGCGTCAGTCGCGAGTCGCGAATAAGTTTGGTGAGACCTGTCCTCTCAAGCGGTTTTCGAGCTCTGCTGAGAACTGCAGAACCATGGGAAGCGGTCGGTGATAGATTTGTATGTTTTCGATCAGACCTGACGCGTTCCGCGTCAGTATCGTGCTGCCACCGACAGATTTGCCGAAGGCCTTGCCTTCCCACTCGAGGTAGGTCCTCGGCCCATCGACGGTTTCCTGCGTGAAAACCAGGGTGTCGTACATGCCTCCTGTTGAGGCCGCTATAACGGTCTCAACAAGTTCGACACCGGCGCACGGCTTGCTCAAAACGGAAGCATATAGCACAGGGTTTGCGTCGAAGGCCGCTGCGAATTCCGGGGTTCCACTTTTTCGCACAATGGCAATCCAGCCTTCGCCCGCTTTGGGTCCGGAGGAGGCTAGCGATATCGGCGTGGCTTCCACCGGGGCCGATGCGTCGGGCATGTTGTCTCCTCAAAATAATTCCGACTGACGTCAAGGAAACTGAATGCGTTGTCGGCCTGACTGACATACGTAACTCCCCAAAAGCTAAGGGGCGCGACGTACGCGTTCTTGTAAAAAGCAAACGTCCGTTGTCTGTTCGAAACAAATCCAGCAGGAGACCCGCGGCAGCGCGGCCGCTTCCTTTAAAACTTCGGAGCAATTTCCTGCTGTCGCCGCCAAGCGCCCGGGCTGATACCGCGCAGGCGCGTGTAGGCCTTGGTGAAATGGCTTTGATCGGCGAAGCCGCAAGCGACTGCGATTTCGGCAAGCGAGAGCCTGCCATCGCGCAACCGTGCATGTGCCTCATCAATCCGGCGCCGAAGCAGCCACTGGTGCGGCGATAGCCCGGTAGAATGCCGAAACGCGCGAGCAAAATGTCCCGCCGACAGCAAGCATTCTCGAGCAATGTCCGCAGTAGAAATATCTCCATGAAGATTTGCGTTCATCATGTCTTTCGCGCGCCGTTCTTGCCATGCGGCGAGACCGCCTCGCCGGGCCGTGGCGACGCTTCTCACGCCGCCGTATGTCTGGGCGATATGAGCACCCAGAGCGAGGCTGATATGATCCGCGAAGAGCTGGGAGACTTGCTCGGGTGTGTCAAACGCCGGCAAAAGTAATCGCGTAAGCGCCTGCACGACTTGATCCATGACGCCGACGCCTGGAGTAAATTTCAGGTCGGAGATCCTGGGCGCGTCGGCGTCGTCCGCGATGGCATCCAGAGTCTTCCGCGGCAGGAAATAATTCACCGAGTCGATAGGGTCGTTGAAATAAAATTGAGGGCTTTGGCGCAAATCTTGAAACACGACGCCGCCGGCATAGAGAGGTTCGGTCTTTATTGGCCTGCCGTCCAACCAAAGTTCGCGCGAGTTTTTTCCTAATATTTGAATGACGATCATATAGGCGTCTTCGCGAGGAAACGGGTTGGTCATTGCCCCAAAGGGGAAATCGATTCTGCACCGCGTCGCGGCCAGCGAATTTTTTTGAAGAGTCTTGACAACCGGACTGTGCTCATCCGCCAGATCGAAAATTTGCTGCATTCGTCGGAAGAACACGTGCCGAGTTGCCATCACAGGCGCCTGAAACTCGCTAACTCGCGCGCGGAGAGAAGCCCGCACGCCCGCTTACGATCACACTACGTAAGGTCGATTCTACAACAAATGAGACGCCGCACAAGACAAACGAGGCCACACCGATTAGCGTCCAGACTTCTGTTGGCTGGTAGTACGGCAGCGAGACTGGCGACAAAAATGCTAGTGCTTGGACTGAAGACCCTTAGCAAAGGTGTCGAGATGGCGGGCGATCTCCTTCGGCGCCTCAAGCAGGGACAGGTGCCCGACGTCGGGGAGCACCTGCAGAACGGCGCCCGGGATCCGGGGCAGAAGCTCGCGCTTGAGGGCCTCGACGGGGTCGATCTTGTCGTGCTCGCCCGAAATCACCAGGGTCGGCGCATCGATGTGACCAACCGCCTCGGTAATGTCCTCAAGGCTGGTCTGGCCACCCCATGCGGCTCTGGCGGCGGGCGAGCCCCGGATGGCATCGGCGACCAACAGTTCGACATCCTCGTGACTGATCGGCTTGGAGGTCAGCATCTTCTCGACCGCCATGGTCACGAACTCGCGCACGTGGGGGCCCGACATCATCAATCGCAACTCCTCGGGCACGGTAAACGGCGAGGGCGGAGCCGACGCAAGCAGGACCAGACCGGCCAAGCCCTTAGGACGGCGAGAGGCCAGGAACTGAACCGTTTTACCGCCCATGGAGTGGCCGACAAGGATGTAGCGCTTCAAGCCAAGGGCCTCGATCACGCCCTCGGCGTCGTCGGCGAGCTCCGCCAGACTGTAGCCGCTGGTCGGATGTTGGGACAAGCCCCAGCCGCGCTGATCGATCGCCACGGTCCGGTATCCGGGCGGGAGGGCGGCTATGACGTGCTCCCAGGTGCGGGTGGAGGCGCCCCAGCCATGCAGGAAGACGATGGCCAGTGCGCCTTTGCCTTGGTCCGCCACATGAAGGCGGATGCCATTGGATGCGATGTTCATGGAAAAGCGATTCTCCAGAGTTTGGACCGCCCGCTTGCGGCCACCATCTAGAAATACGCTTTCAACCGCCGTGCTATTATCCATCTCGCGTTATCGTCATCTGATACTGGCGGTGCGAAACGATGGATCGCTTGGAAAGCCTGACTCTGTTCGTCACGGCGGTGGACGCGGGCAGTTTAAGCGCCGCAGCGCGACGCCTTGGTCTTTCAGCCTCGATGGCCGGCAAGCACGTGTCGCGGCTGGAGGCGGACCTCCAAGTCCGTCTCCTCCAGCGCAACACTCGCCGCCTCAGCCTTACCGAGGTTGGCCAAGCCTATTACCGACGGGCCCGGCGTATCCTCGAGGACGTGGACGAAGCCGACCGTGAAGCGCGGGACGCGCAGCAGGCGGTACGCGGCGTTTTACGGGTCGCGGCGCCCGTGACCTTCGGCGCAATGCACCTGGGCGCGGTCGTTGCCTGCTACCTTGAGAAGTTTCCTGACGTCACCGTCGAGACGTTGCTCGATGATCGCTACGTCGATCTCCTCGCGGAGAACGTCGATGTGGCAATCCGCATCGGCCGGCTGCTCGATTCCGACCTAGTCGCACGCAAATTGGCGCCCTGCCGTATGGTCTTTAGCGCTTCCCCAGCCTTCCTGGAGCGCCACGGACATCCTTCCACCCCCGAGGTGCTACGGCGAATGCCCCGCCTCGCCTTCAGCGGCGCGGTTTCGCCGGGCGACTGGACCGTGCACGACGGCGACGGTCGGTCTGTCACCATCGACGGACCACTGCGCCTGACTGCTAACAATACCCAGATGTTGCTGGCAGCGGCTTTGGCTGGAGCGGGCGTCGCTTATGGGCCGAGCTTCGTTTTTGGCGAAGCCATAGCGGCGGGTCGTCTTATCGCGCTTTTGGCCGATCACCGCACGTCGATCTTCGACATTCACGCGCTGTTTCCCACGGCCAGACACCTCTCCGCCAAGGTCCGCCATTTCATCGATCTCCTATCAACAAGTTTTGGCGCCCAGCCGCCCTGGGATCGCGCGCCGGCAGACTAAGCCAACACGGATTTGCGGCAACCGCCGACCCTCACGTCAGAGAGAAATGGCTAAATTTCTCTGTTTTTGCGCTGACTGCTAGACCCCTCAACGTGTCGCGACCACATCGAATGCAGCTAAACAATCAGTGCGATTAAACATCCAATTAGCTGGGGCGGCGCCCAACCGACGGCAGGCTAGCCAAGCGGCAAAGCCCTCCGTGGCATAGACCCAAGTTGCGGCGGATGTAGATGGATAGTTTCGGCATATCAGGTATCTCCCCGGTTGAATGCGAAAATACCCTGTTGCTTTTTAAGACGACCGGTCATATTGTCTCCACATGTCGAGACCTAGCAAGCGCGAAGAAATTGTTCAGGCTGGCCTGAAGTGCTTGGTTGAAAAGGGCTTTAACGCGGTCGGTGTGCAGGACATTACCGACGCTGCGGGGGTCCCAAAGGGTTCGTTCTATAATCATTTCCCAAGCAAGGAGGCGCTCGGCGTTGAAATCGTTGAGCGTTATGGCGCCAATCAGACGCGGCGTGAGATTTTGAACGATCCAACTGTGCCAGCGCTGCAGCGGCTCCGCCGACATTTCGATCGGATCAGCGCGCTGTACGCGGATTCGCATTTCACGCGCAATTGCATTCTCGGTGGTTTCAGCGCCGAATTAGCCAATCAGAGCGAAACGATCCGGGAAAGTCTGCGGAAACTATATGGGCAGTGGACAAAGGACATAGAGGCGACCATTGCCGATGCACAAGCGAGGGGTGACATCGCCAGCAAGGCGAAAGCTTCCGACTTGGCCGCGTTCCTGCTTGACGCATACGAGGGTGCCTTGCTCCGTGCCCGGGTCGAACGCAACCGCAAGCCGTTCGATCGTTTTATGAAATTCGCCTTTGGCCAACTCCTGGTCTGAACTTCTCGCCGTAAATCACCATCACAGGAAACTAAACCCCTTTTTTCACCCGAATAGAAGTGACCGGTCATCTTAGGAGGAAATCATGAGTTGCTCGGCTGCCTCAACGATCGACGCTACCAAGGTGCAATCTCTATCCGGGGTTCGCCAGTTCGTTCCCGTCACCTGGGTTGCACTCGGCACTTTCGCGACGGGAACCGAAAGTTTCATGATCGCCGCGTTGCTGCCCGGATTGGCAAGCGATCTTTCGGTAACGCTCACTGCCGCCGGTCAACTCGTAACTGTGTTTGCGCTTACTTATGCGGTCAGTTCGCCGGTCCTGTCGGCGCTGACCGCTGGCGTTGGTCGGCGCAATCTGCTTCTCATTTCTATAACGGGCTTTGCGGTGGCAAACTTTTTCGCCAGTACCGCGACAGACTTCTGGCAACTGCTTGCCGCGCGGATCTTACTCGCCTGTGCTGCCGGCCTTTACGTGCCGAGTGCAAGTGCGCTCGCCGGCGCAATAGTGGCACCGGAACGGCGCGGTACCGCGCTTGCTATCGTCAACGGGGGAACCAGCGTTGCGGTCGCGCTCGGCGTGCCGCTTGGTGCAATGGTCGGTCACGCGTTTGGCTGGCGTATGACTTTTGTCGGAGTCGGCATCATGGCTACGATCGCTGTCGCCGGTCTTTTCTTCGGCATTCCGCGCGGGATCGATAGCGGTTTGTCAGCGCCGCGCATTCGCGAACGCCTCGCCGTAGTACGCCAGGTGCCACTCATCACTGGCTTCCTCGTTACCATGCTGTGGGCGACTGGCGCCTATACCGTCTATACTTATTTGACACCCTACTTAACCACTGTCACACAAATCGACGGCGCCCATGTCGGAATCGTCTTTTTCGTCTGGGGCGTGTCGGCTTTTATCGGTTTGTTTTTGGGCGGCACGCTAAGCGACAGATTTGGGTCGCGCGCGGTAATAATTCCGGCATTTACGTTTTTGACGTTGTCCTTCATCGCGCTATCTACGATCGGCTTCTACCTCTCCGGCAGAAGCGCCCTTGCGCCCGTCGCAGCGGCGATAGTGATCTGGGGATTGGCGGCGTGGGGCTTCTTTCCAGCACAGCAATCGCGGCTGATGCAGCTCGCGGGACTGAAGACCGCAGCGATCGCGCTGTCGCTCAACGCCTCGTTTATGTACCTGGGATTCTCGCTTGGCGCGGCGCTTGGGTCGCTGGTTCTCATGCACGCCCCAGTCACGGCACTTGGCCTTATCGGCGCCGTTTGTGAGGTCGGGGCCCTTTTGATCGTGGTAGCAACCAGGGCCACCGCGCACCGCCGCTAGCGCGTTCCAACCAGGGGTTCGGTGATGGACGTCGGTCGCCCACAGGAGTTAAGCGTTTGGCTGCCCAGCATCCTGCGCTTATCCAGATCGTTACCGGCGCGCCACAGCTAGTCGTGGCGCGCCAGTTTGATAGCTATTGGACAAATGGCAGGCGGCCGAGGACGAATCGATCAACCGCATTGCGGGATCGTTTCACGAAAGTGGCACAGCATTCGCGCGCTGTGCCTCACCTCGGCCAAACGAGAAATTCTCCCCGGGCGCTTCGTAGAGCATGATCAGAAGGTCGTCCGGCGACACGCCAGCCGCCGCCGCGACGCGGGTGTTGACGTCTTTCAGGAGTGCGAGCCGCGTCTCCTTCGACCGCCCTTGGATGAAAGGTAGTTCGAGGATGATCAGGTCATCGGTGTAGTGCATACAGGACGGCATGGGGTGTTACTAGGTAATCACTCAGGAAGGGCCGCCGCCGGAGAAGCGATGCTAGGCAAACAAAGCGAATTCTCCGATCGAAACCCGCGGGGCCAATCATGCTCGTGGGCTTGACGATGCTGCTGACTGGAATGGAGGAAAACCATGGCTGATCCCGCCGCGCAGCGCGTGTTGCAGATCGAACACATAACGATGACAACGACGAAAAAATCGCCGAGGTCGAGGTGGCGCTTGAACGGAATGTCCCGCAACTGGATCCGGCGATTGCGGCCGCGCTCGCTAACGGCGATGAACAGCGGGCAACGGAGCTGGAACGGGGTGGGCCGCTTTTCTTCTTCCTGAAGCGGGATCATGGCGCACTCCTGCAAGTTACCGGACGACCCGGGAAGGCGCTGCAGTACGAGATCGGCAATCCGCACACAGCATCAAAAATGACCCGTCATCGTTTGGCCGCCGGCCTTTATGCGCCGTTGCGCGTCATACTCTACGAAGACGAAACGGGTGGTTCGATTTTCGAATACGACAGACCGTCATCTCTCTTCGGCCAGTATGGCGATGAGCGGGTGACGGAGGTGGGGCGCTATCTCGACGCCGCTTTGGAAGCTGCTTTGCGCAATGCAGCCGAGTGACGCATTCCAACCCAGATCGCTAAGACGATCGTTCCCTAAATGGGGATTCTTTGCGCTATCGCTTAGCGCGGAGTTGCCCCAACGCACTGAGCCAGTTTTCCATGTGGAACGTCTTAGCAATCTTGCCGTCCCTGATAGTCTGAATGTCGATGGTCATGATCTTGAAGCTCTTGCCGCTGTGAGGCACCCCAAAAAGGTCGCCCGCGGGTGTACCCGCAACCTCGCCGCGCACGATCACGCGGTCGCCAGCGACCAGCACTTCTTTGATCTCGAACGTCATGTCGGGTATGGAATTGGCGAAATTTCCAACCACCTTGATCGATGTTTCGCGACCCCAGCATTCGCCTGGCAGGTAGCCGGCGCAAGATTCGTAATCGGCAGTAGCACTTGCTCCTCGATAGTTTTGACATCGCCTCGGGTGGCCACGTTGAACAGGCTGTACCACGGCGCGATTAGAGCACGAGCCCCCGCCTCGGTAAGGCCTTGTGCTGAAGCTGCAGAGGCAGTCATCACGACGGCAGCTGCGAACAAAATTTTGCATATTCGCTGCACGATCAAGACCTCCTGACCTTCCAAAGCGTCGGGAGCGTTGCTCGGGAACATTCCTCCCGGGGGGAAGAGTAGATTTCGTGTGTTCGATCAGAAAGGAGCCTCGGTTCCAAACACATAGGACGCCGATTTCCGCCATGGCGAGGGGCGGGTTGGTCCTCTTTATGCGTTTCCCGCGCGCGCGAGGCGGAGCCAAGCGGCGCCGGCGCGGCGAATCCTCGCCGCGCTGCGGGTGGGCCGCCGGGTTTTCTTTTTGATGGATTCACCGCTGGCGCGGCACTCTCAGGTACGGGGGTCAGCTTCGCCAACACGGCGAACGCAACAGCGCGCCTCACCGGGCGTTTGTTTATCTTTGCGCAATGCGCCCCAAGCTCACGAGCGGGGGTCGAAATTGTGGCTGAGCTAGCTGCAAGGCTATTCTTGCAAAAGGGTCTCCGTCGCGGCTGCAAGATTGCTAACGAGATCCGGGTCTATCAACCTTGCAAGTGAGGCATGCGCCCCGCCAGATTGGCAGTGCCGCTTCGAGCCGCCGTGCACCGGCCTCAGTAAGCCAAACGGAGCGCCGGCGCATGTCCGCGTTGACAACTGCTATCTCGATGAGTCCGTCTCTCTCCAACCCACGCAAATTGCGAGAAAGTGTCGACTGATCAAGTCCTGTTCGCATAGCGAGCGCGCCAAGAGTTTCGTCCGAGGCGGCGGCCACATGGGTCATTAACCCGAACTGAGCAACGGTCAAACAAGAGTTTGCCATGCGACTTTCGAGAAATTGGGTTATCCGGCGGGCTGCGAGGCGAACATTCAAGCCGGCACTGGTCGCATTGGCAGCCTCCGCATCGCTGACCAGGGGTTTCCTTCGGTGATGACATCACTCGCTCATTGATGCCTATACATGGAAGCAGCATCATGCGGTCGGCAAGCAGGCGCCGGTCTGATTGATCAGGCCACCCTCAGAGACGATAATGCCCGGCCCACCTCGGTTTTGACGAGGTGTTTGCGATACTCCGCAGAGGCGTAACGATCCGATAGATATTCGGCATGTTCGCTCACGATCGATGCAGCTTGTTCTATGTTTCGGCTCGATAACGATTTGCCGATCAGGAATGCACTCGCGGCGTCGGCAGCGAATGCCCGCGCGGTCGCTCCAGTGACGCCAATGACCGCGTCCGAAACCACGCTGTCTTTAAGCCCAACAGCGACCGCAATGCCGACGACCGCATAGCCACTCGCCGGATGGCGGATCTTGCGATATCGGAATTGCACACTTGGCTTGGGTCGCTGAATGTGAATGGCCACCAGCACTTCGTCGGTTTCGAGCGCGGTTGTCATGATGTCGACAAAAAAATCTTTGGCCGCAACGCGCCGGCGACCGGCTGGACCTGCAAGTTCGAGTTCGGCGTTTAGCGCAAGGACCACGGCCGGCCAATCGGCCGCGGGATCGGCGTTCGCAAGCGAGCCACCGATTGTGCCACGATTTCGCACCTGCGGATCGGCGATCGTGTTAGCAGCATCATGGAAGAGCGGCAGCGCCTGACGCAGACGCTCGGAGGAAAGCAGCGCCGCATGGGTGACGAGGGCACCGATCCTGATCTGATCGCCGATCTCAATTCCCTTCAGTTCGTCGATGTCGCGAATATCGACCAGCAGATTTGGGGAGGCCAGCCGCAACTTCATTGCTGGAATTAAGCTATGGCCGCCGGCGACGAGCTTGGTGCCTTCGGGATCATCCTGCAGCAGGCGGATGGCTTGCGGCAAAGAGTTCGCACAGACGTACTCAAATGATGCTGGAATCACTGCCTTCCTCCGGAGCGGGCGATTTGAATCGCCGACCAAATGCGCGGCGGCGTCAAAGGCATGTCGATGTGAGTTATCCCGAACGGTGACAGCGCGTCGAGAACGGCGTGGACGATTGTGGGGGGCGCAGCGATCGAACCATTCTCGCCAATACCCTTCACGCCGATCGGATTGGTCGGCGACGGCGTCACCTGAAAAAACGATCGGATATTGGGAACACTTTCCGCGCGCGGTACGGCGTAATCGAGCAGGGAGCTTGAAATAAGTTGCCCATTGTCCTGATCGTAGCTGACCTCTTCCCAGATAGCCTGGCCGATGCCTTGTACAACGCCGCCGTGAATTTGCCCGGCAGCAAGCAGCGGATTGATGAGGGTGCCAGCGTCGTCCACGGCCACGTAATCGAGGATATCGATAATGCCCGTTTCGGAATCGACCTCAACATACGCGAGGTGAACGCCGGACGGAGAGCTCATGCCGGTCGGATCATAAAACACCGTTTCGTCCAGCCCCGGCGCAGTTCCCTCGGGAAGGTTGTGGCCCAGATAGGCCATACGCGCGACTTTGGCGAAAGCCAGTGGTGCAATATCGGTTCCCGGCACCCCAAAGCTGCCCGCCTGATAGGCAACATCCTTTTCGTCCACCTCCAACAGATGCGCAGCGATCCGCCTCGCCTTATTGATAACGCCCGTCGCACAAACGTAGACGCTCGATCCGCCGACTGCCATTGAGCGGGAGTTGAAGGTACCGTGGCCAGCCTGCACTTGCCGGGTATCCCCCTGCACGACATCAATATTCTCGATCGGCATCTGCATGACATCAGCGGCGATTTGCGCCAACGACGTGACGTGTCCATGCCCCTGACTCATTGAACCTGAATAGATGGTCGCGCGACCGCTCGAGTCCACGCTGACGCGCGAGCTCTCCCAGCCACCACGGTCGAACCCGATTCGGCCTAGGCGACGCGAGGGCGCCATACCACACATGTGGGTGTATGCAGCAACGCCGATGCCGCGATAACAGCCCTGCCCGCGCAATTCGTCGCGTTCGTGGGTGCGCGCCGCGTAGTCGAAAGCTTGCAACGCCTTTTCGAGGCAGCCTTCGTAATCTCCGCTGTCGTAGATAACAGCTGGACCGTTGTAGGGCTTATATGGAAAATCTGCCTTCTGAATGAAATTTTTCCGCCGCACGGCTACTTGGTCGAGATTGAGCTGCCGGGCGACTGCGTCGATGGCTCGCTCCGCGATGTAGCCACCTTCGGGGCGGCCATAGCCACGATACGCATCGACCGGGACGGTATTGGTCACGACGACTCTTGAGATGGCTTCGTAGTTCTCGATCTTGTAGGTGCCGGTGCCAAAATTGATCGTATTCACCGTGGGGCCGCCGCTAGCCATGTTCGACAGATAAGCTCCGACATTGCCCAACGTTTCCACCTTGAGGCCAAGAATTTCGCCGTCGTTACGGATAGCGATCTCGATGTTCTCGGTGTGGGCGCGGCCGTGGTGCGTCGCTTGATGGCTTTCCGAACGCGATTCCCACCACTTGACTGGAGCGCCAAGCGTGCGCGCCAAAAATGGACACAGCAATTCCTCCGGATAGAGGTGCATTTTCGCGCCGAACCCGCCACCAATATCGGGCGCAATGATGCGCAGCTGATGCTCCGGAATATCCACGGTCTCCGCGATCCACCGCCGGTGCATGTGCGGCACCTGGCTCGGCATATAGACGGTCAACGTTCCGTCGCTGTTCGGATCGGCGAGAACCACGCGCGTCTCCATGCAGGTCGGGATCAGTCGATTGTTTGCAACACGCAGCTTTATGATCTGATCGGCCTCGCGCGCGGCCTTACGGTAATCGCCGCCACCGACTTTGTAGACCGTCGTAATGTTGTTTGGCACGTTCTCGTGCAGTTCCGGAGCATCATCGCGGATCGCCTGCTCCTCGTCGACTACCGCAGGGAGTGCGTCGTATTCTACCTCGATCAGACCCACAGCGTCGTAGGCCAGAGCCTGAGTTTGCGCCACGACCAACGCTACGCACTCACCGACAAAACGAACGCGATCAAGCGCAACAACGGGTCGTACCGGAACTTTAGTGCCAGGTATGATCCAGTTCGGCGCAATCGGTCCGATCTTGCCGAAGAGGTCGGCGCCGGACAGAGCCACGCGAACGCCTGGCGCTGCTTTCGCCGCCGTAAGATCAATACGCTTTATAACCGCGTGGGCATGCGGCGATCGCAGTACCGCCATGTGCAGCATGCCCGGTACCTTGATGTCGTCGACGTATCGGCCTTTGCCGGTGATGAATTTGAAATCTTCGCGCCGGCGCAAAGGCTGGCCGATATAAGTCGACGCCGCAACCTCAGTCATGGCTTTGCACTCCCGCCGCGAGGGACTCAACCGCTCGCACAATGTTGTGGTAGCCGGTGCAGCGGCAGATGTTGCCACTTAGGCCGTGGCGAATTTCGCGCTCGCTCGGATTCGGGTTCTGCTTGAGCAACTCGCGGATGGTCATGATCATTCCCGGCGTGCAGAAGCCACACTGCAAGGCGTGGTGCTCGTGAAACGCCACCTGAATCGGGTGCAGCGCACCGCCGGCCGGCGCCAGACCTTCGATCGTCGTGATAGACGATCCATCAGCCATCACCACGAGCACTGTGCAGGATTTGACCGCCTCTCCGTCGATGTCGAGGGTGCAGGCGCCGCACTGTGAAGTATCGCAGCCGATATGGGTTCCCGTCAGGTCGAGATCGTCACGAATGAGGTGCACCAAAAGCTTCCGCGGTTCGACGGAGACCGTCCGGCGGACACCATTGATCGTGATCGTCACCGTATGCAGCTTTTCTCCGGCATCGAGCATTCGAATCTCCATTCTGAGACTAATCACAATCCCTCTCCGGCTTCCGGACTATCCCCAGGACCATCGGCGTGCCAGCGTGCTCCGCCTGCCCGGCAAGCGATAACGAGATCAGTTCGTCGGGAAGCCCTTTCCCGTGCTATTGCTCAAATGGAGCCATTGACCACGTGGGCATATTCACTCTAATCATAAGAGTGACTAGAAGGCAAGCTATTCATGCGGTCCAAGAGCTTTGACGGCATGGCCTGTTCGATCGCCGGTGCCCTCGAGGCGATCGGCGACCGCTGGGCCGTGCTTATTCTGCGCGACCTGATGTTTGGCTTGAGCAAATATGAGGACCTGCGCCGATCAACCGGTGTAACCCATGCGACCTTGTCCGACCGGCTCAAACATCTCGAAGAGAACGAATTAATTAGCAGACGGCGCTATCAAACCAACCCTGAACGATATGAATACGTTCTAACCCGAAAGGGCAGCGATACCGTTCTCTTAGCTCACGCGCTGCTGCAGATCGGCGACAAATGGGCGGTCAGCGGAAAGCAGGGCCCGCCGGTACGATTTGTAGATCGAAAATCTGGACGGGTGGTGAAGCTGGCGCTCGTCGACGCGGAGGCTGGGGTGCCGGTCAAGTGGGCGGATATCGTGCCAGGCGAAGGTCCCGGCGCCGACGATCTGGTGCGGTGGCGCCTGATGCACTTTAAGGCTCGGCAGTCTCTCAAATCGAAGTTTGGAGCCTGATATCAACCCGAACATGCAACACGCAAAATAATCACGTCTCGCTAATCTGACCGCGAAGTTCGCCGAAGCCAATGCGTGCAAAACCTGGCTTTTCGCACCAACCTTTAAAGACAATCGCATCGCCGTCGTCCAGGAAGCCGCGCTGTTCGCCATTGGCTAGCGTCAGAGGCTTACGTCCCGCTTGACTCAGCTCCATCAGCGCGCCCGCTTCTTCGGGACCCGGGCCCGAGATGGTGCCACTCCCCAGCAAGTCGCCGCTTTGCAGATTGCAGCCGCCGATCGTGTGGTGCGCTACCATCTGCGCGACTGTCCAATACTGATGCCGGAAGCTCGTTCGGGAAAGCCGTTGCGCCAAAGCCCCCTCGCGGCGGTGGCGTGCGGTTTCCAGCCACACCTCCAACTGGATATCGATGGCACCTTGGCTGCGGTTGCGCGGGTGCTCGAGATAAGGAAGTGGCTGCGGTGCATCGTTCCCGCGAAGCCATGGCTGACGGTAAGGTGCTAGCGCCTCCATAGTCACGATCCAGTGAGAGATTGTTGTGGCGAAATTTTTTGCCAGAAACGGACCCAGCGGTGCCGATTCCCAAGCTTGGATGTCGCGGGCCGACCAGTCATTGAGCAGACAAATCCCGAACACATGGTCCTCGACTTCGCCGAGTGGGATCGCTTCACCTTGGGCGTTGCCGGTACCGATGAAGATTCCAAGCTCGAGTTCATAGTCTAGCTGCGAACAACGGCCGCAGGTCGGCACAGCTGCTCCTGCCGGCAAAACCTGCCCCAAGGGTCGACGCACATGTTGACCGGAAATCCCTACGCTCGACGCGCGCCCATGGTAGGCGAGCGGTATCCAGTGAAAGTTCGCGGTAAGCGGATCTTTAGGCCTGAAGAGGCGGCCGATATTCGTGGCGTGATGAATCGAGGTGTAGAAGTCCGTGTAGTCACCGATGCGCGCCGGTAGCGAATGCTCCGCTTGCGCTTGAGGCACCAAGCAGGTCTGCAATTGCTGACGCGTAGCATCGTCGGCATCGCGGTGCAGCAGATCGAAGAGCGTATGGCGCAAGGCTCGCCAAGCTGCGGGCCCCATTGCAAAGAAGTCATTGAGCTGTGGATTGCAACACGCACGGACCGCATCTGCGGACAGTCCTTCGAGGCAAGGCGGCCAAGTCTAGCATCTGGTCGCCAATAGCCACACCGCAGCGGAACTTCTCGCTGCCGCCGACGCGGCGGAACACGGTGAACGGCAAATTCTGAATCGGGAAATCACATCCCGCTGAATTTGCGGTCTCGATCCAGCTCCGCGCTGCCGCGTCGTGGGTGTGATTTAATTCAGTCATAGTCGCCGCGCGGCGCCCGTCGGCTTAACAGCACACGGCGCTGCCGTAAGTCCTCGATCACGACTTGACCGATCCCCCGCTCCGCAAGCAACTCGGCATTGTGCTCGCCCTGATAGGCTGGCGATCCCGGTGACGGCAGCGTGGAACGGCTAAACCGCCAGGGCGGACCCGGCATGCGCACACTGCCGCCGCCACGGTCGTTCACTTGCACGATAGCGCCCCACTCTTTGGCCCATTCGGTTTCCGCCAGCTCCTGCGTGCTGCGGATCACGCCGATAGCTAGGCCTGCTTCGCTCACCTGAGCCTGCAATTCGTCGAGATCGGCGAAGGTCAGAATCCAGGCTCGCACTTCCGCCAGCAGTGCCTTAAGGTTCTGCCGACGCAGTGGCGCGCTGGCAAACCGCGGATCGGTCAGCAGGTCGGTGCGCCGCATCATCGCGCAGTATCGTACAAACATCGGCGTATAGATCGGGCTCGCTGCAATGGTGATACGCCGGCCGTCAGGCAGATCGAAAATGTGCGACTCAGGGGCGCTTAGCGCCACCGGCTCCCCCTTGGTGTCGATACCTGACAACTGGGCTCCGGCTCGCTCGTTGACCGACAGCATGGTCGCGGCCATCGATACGTCGACGTGCTGTCCTTCGCCCGTGCGGGCGCGATGCGCAAGCGCGGCCAGAACGGCGATGACGCCCTGCAGGCCGGTGTAAAGGTCGGCGTGACTGCACGCGTCATTGCGCGGCTCTGTGAGCGCCTCGCCGTAATGGTGCTCGAGTATATCGGTAAGACCTGTTTCCGCCTGCACTGTAGGCGCGAAAGCGGGTCGATTCCGCCAGGGCCCGGCCTGACCATACCCGCTGATCGACACGTAGACGACGTTCGGATTGAACTCGCGTACCTGTTCGTAGCCCAGACCGAAACGAACAAGGGTGCCAGGGCGAAAGTTTTCGACGATGACATCAGCGCTGCGGCACAGATCCCTTACGATCTCTCGCGCCTCCGGCCAGTTGAGGTCGATGCTGAGATTGCGCTTACCCGCATTTTGCTGCGTGTAGTACACTGACATGTTGTTGATGTGGGGCACACCCGCCCGACCAGCATCACCCGCTGGCGGTTCGATTTTGGTCACATCGGCGCCCAGATCACGCAAGGTCTTGGTGCAATGCGGGCCAGCCAACACGCGGGTGAAGTCGATGACGCGCAGATCTTGCAGCGGAGCGTCCATGTCAGTTCCCCTCAAACACTGCCGAGCCGGGGCCGGAAGCGAGGAAAGCAGCTAAGCCGCGCTTCTGGTCGCCGCTAGCCCACATCTGATTGTTCGTCTCAACTTGCAGCGCGTCGGCACCGCTGATCCCGTAACGTGCCGACAGATTCGCCAGCGTCTTTATGCCCCGAAGCGCGACGGTCGGGCCGGCGGCGAGTTGGCGCACCCAGGACATCGACGCTGTCGGCAGTTCGCTCTCGGCAACCACGAGGTTGATGATGCCCCAGCGCTCAAGCGCCACAGGGTCGTGCCGGCGGGCAAACATCGCCATTTCTTTGGCCCGCGCAGGCCCGGCGCGTTGCACCACGCGCTGCACGCCGCCCAAGAGGGGTAGAAGGCCGAGGGAAGCTTCGGCCATGCCAAATGAAGCCGTGTTGGCGGCGATGATCACGTCGCAGGTCAGCGCCAGCTCGAATCCACCGCCGAGCGCGGCGCCATGCACGGCTGCCACCACCGGCAGCGGCACGTTCTCTAGCGCGTCGATGAGCTCCTCGAAGTCTTTTTGGTCGCGGCGGCGCCCACCGCTTGTGAAGGCGTTGACGTCGGCCCCAGCGCAGAAGTGACGCATGGCGCTACGCAGCAGGATGCCGCGGCAACCGCCTGCCACGGCCTCACTGTAGGCAGCGAGCATTGCATCGAGAAACGCTTCGTCGATCAAGTTGTGTGGCGGCTTGGCCAGCGTGACGACGCCAACCGCACCGTCTTTTTCAAAAGTCACGATAGACATTGCTTTTGTCTCCCTGCATTCGCTGGTTATCGAGCGCGGTCTATTTGAGCCGAGCCGCGCTCCTTTCGATCTTTTCAAGGTAACCACCGACGTCCGGCGCGAAGGCCGGGTGGGCGAGGAGGCACCAAAAATGACTCGCTGATCGGGGATACGTTTTGGCGAATTCGTCATCGAGCAGAAGAGAAAGCTCCGCCGCATCGAGGACGGATCGGCGGGCCCGCTCGTTGTGAAACAGGCACAATTCGGCAACGAAGCAGATGTCCGCGAGCGTGATATCGTCACCGACCAGGAAGGAGCGGCGCGGCGCCAGCGCCTGTTCAATACCGAACAAATAGGCTGCGAAGGCACCCGTCATTCGGGTATGAAGTTCGCGCGAGACGGCTCCGTCGCGCAGGGCAAACAGGTAGACCTGACTATCGCGCGCGAACACCAGGCTCGCGTCCAGAAACCCGTCAATCCGAGAGCTTTCGTAGACGTCGCGGCCATAAAGTGGAAAGCGCTCCGTTCCTAGCCGAGCCACGGCGCGCATGATGCTGTTCGATTCGAAAATACCGGTTCGGCCATCCGGGCTGAACGCGGCCGGCACGGTGCCGAAGGGCTGCGCCTCGAGAAATGCAGCGGTTTTGTAGAGCTTGCGATCGGTGAAGCCGATGCGACCGGTGTGTTCCGTCGCAGATAGCACGTCGGGCGGCACGTCGGCGATAGGACGTGCATCGAAATCCCAGAGCCATTGTGATAGGTCGCTGGGCGAGGCGCCGCGCACCTCAACCTCGACGCCGCATAGCCGGGCGGCGATCGTTGCCTTCCAGATCCGGGGATTGGGCAAATACGAGAAGATGCGCAAGGCGGCCATGGCCATGCTCACCAGTTCTCGCCGTAGGGTCGCAGCTCAACGTTGAACGACCAGGCACTGCGATCCTGTCGGGTCAAATGCCATGCTTCTTCGGCGATGGCGGCGGGCTTAACGAAGAACTCGTCGGGCTTGTCCTTGTAGCGCTCGCGCGTCCAGGGCACATCGATCACCGCGTCGATAATAATGTAGGCGACATGCACGCCCTTCGGTCCAAGCTCGCGTGCCATCGCTTCGCTCAGGATACGTTGCGCGGCCTTGGTCGGCGCGAAGCCCGCGAAAAAGGGTTTGCCCCTCAGGGCCGAGGTGTTGCCAGTGACGATGATGTTGCCGCTGCCGGTCCGCACCATGGCAGGCGTTAGGCGACGCGCCAGATAGAGGAGCCCCATCGTGTTGACTTGAAAATTGCGGTTGAGCACCGCGGGGTCGATCTCCAGGAATGAGCCGAAGGCGCCGCCTACCGCGTTGTGCACCAAGGCGGTTGGCGCGCCGAGCTCGTGTTCGATGCGGTCGATCGTTGCCTCGACCTGCGCCACATCCGACACGTCACATGCATAGCCTTTGCTGCCAGAGAGTTCGCGCTCCAGCTTCGCAAGGCGATGGGGATTTCGCGCCAGCATAGCAACGCGATAGCCGCCGCCGGCAAAACGGCGGGCCAATGCGGAGCCCGTCCCGGGACCGACGCCAGAAATCACGCAAACGGGTTCTGTCATCGGGCCGCCCTTCTTATGACGCTAGTCTCGTGAAATCTGGCTGTCGCCGTTCTGCAAAAGCCTTGAAAGCCTCTCGTGCCTCGCTGGTCTGCAGACGTTGCGCGAAAACCGCGCCCTCCTCGTCCATGCGGCGCAGAATTTGCTCCTTGTCCCGCATGAGTTTCTTGGTCGCAACGATCGCTCCGAGCGGGCGTTTTGCTAGCGTCCTGGCCGTTTCGCGCGCCGCGGCTAGCACCTGGTCCTGAGGCAGCACCTTGTTTGCCAGGCCAAGCGCCAACGCCTCGGCAGCCGAAATTCCGTCCCCGAGCGCGAACATAGCGAACGCGCGGACGTAGCCGATACGGGCCGGCAATAACATGCTCGATGCGGCCTCCGGCACGAGGGCCAGATTGACGAACGGCGTCGATAAGCTCGCGGTTTCGGCCAGGTACACCAAATCACAGTGCAGCAGCATCGTCGTGCCAACACCAACAGCGAGCCCTGGGACAGCGGCCACGATCGGCTTGTCGGCACGCCCCAGCGCCTGGATGAAGCCCTGGGCGGCGAGCCCATCGCCTTTGCCCGCGGCAGCGCTGGCAAAATCCGCAAGGTCGTTTCCGGCTGTGAATGCGTCGCCCTCTGCAGCAAAGAGCACGACGCGAATCGTTTGGTCTTTCTGGGCGCCGTCGAGCGCCTCGGCGGCGGCGCGATACATGGCGTTCGAAAGCGCGTTCTTCTTTTCCGGCCGTGCAAAAATGATTTCCAGAACAGCGCCGTCCTGTTTGATCTTAACGTGTTCAGTCATTTTTTCGAACTGCCTTCTGCCGCTTGGGCACCTAGTGGAACGCCTCACGCGACTTTCTTCGCACGGATTCCATCGTTATCGAGTAAGCAAACGAGGCGGTCGCGGATCAATCCCTCAGCGTCCGCCATGATCCGGTCGATCAACTCGGCGACGGTCGGTATGTCATCGATTAGACCCACAACCATGCCACAGCTCCACGCGCCCGCATCCATGTCGCCGTCGATCATGACCTTGGGGTAGATACTGACGACCTGTTCTTGGATATCGGCGAACTGAAGTGCGGCGCCATTCTTGCGCTCGATCTCCAGCAAGCGCTCGACGCCGGCGTTTTTAAGCACGCGCTCGGTATTGCGCAGCGGCCGCATGACGAGCCGGGTGTCGAGTTCGCTGGCTGCAACAATCGCCTTCTTGACGTTGTCATGCACCGGCGCCTCCTTCGTGGCGATGAAGCGCGTGCCCATATTCATGCCCGCAGCGCCCATCGCCAGTGCGGCGACGAGGCTTCGCGCATCCGCCATGCCGCCCGACGCGACGAACGGAATCTTCAATTCATCAGCGGCGCGCGGCAGCAGAATCATGTTGGATGTCGTCTTCGCCGGGATGGCCGCCGCATTCGAATCCATCGACACTCACGGCGTCGCAGCCGATCCGTTCGGCCTTCAGCGAATGGCGAACCGAGGTGCACTTGTGGATGACTTTGATGCCTGCCGCCTTCAGCGCCGGCATGTATTGCTCGGGGCTACGTCCGGCCGTCTCGACAGTCTTGACGCCGCCTTCGATGATAGCCGCAACGTATTCCGGATAAGGGGGCGATAAAAGCATTGGTAGAAAGGTCAGGTTCACTCCGAATGGTTGGTCGGTCATGTCGCGACAGCGTGCGATTTCCTTTGCCAACAGCTCGGGGGTCTTCTGGGTCAAGCCGGTGATGATGCCGAGGCCGCCTGCGTTGGATACCGCGGATGCGAGTTCGGCAAAGCCGACATAGTGCATTCCGCCTTGGATGATGGGATGACGGATGCCGAACATTTCAGTAATGGCTGTCTTCAAGTTAACCTCCAGGTTTTCAATGTTAGCGAATTAAGCTGCCTCGTGGCTGAATCTTCGACCTTCGCGATTATGGTTCGCGATTTTCAGGTCAGTGGAGGATTTCGAGCAAACCGGCCGCGCCCATGCCGCCGCCGATGCACATGGTGACGACGCCATACTTCGCTCTGCGCCGACGGCCCTCGATCAGGATATGGCCGGCAAGCCGTGCTCCGGTCATCCCGTAGGGATGGCCCATTGAGATCGAGCCGCCGTTGACGTTGAGTTTTTCCGGATCGATACCCAGCTTGTCGCGACAATAGATAACCTGCACGGCATAAGCTTCGTTGAGTTCCCAAAGATCGATGTCGTCGATCTTTAGACCGTGTCGGTCCAAGAGCCGCGGGACTGCGGCTACCGGTCCGACACCCATCTCATCGGGCTCGACGCCCACCGCGACGAAGCCACGGAAAATGCCAAGCGGCTTGAGCCCCTTTTGCGCAGCGAGCGCGTCGCTCATGATCACGCAGGCTGACGCACCATCCGAAAGCTGGCTGGCGTTGCCGGCGGTGATGGTTTTGCCCTCGAACACCGGCTTGATCTTGGCAAGCCCCTCGGCCGTGGTGTCGGGGCGCGGCCCCTCGTCCTGCTCAAGGGTGACCTCACGCATGAAGACCTGCTTGGTCTCTTTATCAGTAACGGCCATCTTCGCGACGATCGAAACGAGCTCCTCGCTGAAGCGGCGGCCCTGGAGGGCGGATGCGGTGCGGCGCTGGCATTCGAGGCTGTACTCGTCCTGCCGTTCGCGTGAGATCTTGTAGCGCTCGGCCACCACCTCGGCAGTCTCGAGCATCGACATATAGATCTCGGGCTTCATCGCCACGAGCTCATCGTCAACGGTGTGAAACTTGTTCATGTGCTCGTTCTGCACGAGACTGATCGACTCGATGCCGCCCGCGACGGCAACCCTCACGCCGTCGAAAATCACCGAACGCGCGGCGACAGCAATCGCCTGCAGACCCGAGGCGCATTGCCGATCGATCGTTGTGCCGGCGACCGTGACCGACAATCCGGCGCGGATCGCGCCCTTGCGCGCGACGTTCATCACCGTGGTGCCTTGCTGCATGGCGCAACCCATAACGACGTCTTCAACCTCGTCGGGTGCCACTTTTGCGCGCCTGACCGCCTCCCCGATCACATGCCCGGCCATAGTCGGACCTTCGGTGTTGTTCAGCGCGCCACGATAGGCCTTTCCGATAGGCGTGCGGGCGGTCGACACAATTACGGCCTCGGTCATGTGACTATTTCTCTGGTTTGCATCGGGTCATGCGGCGTTTGCCGATAGATCAGCGGCAGTCGCTGTCGCTTCCTGAATCGAAGATGCCGATCCGAACACGTCCTCGGCGCAGCGCAGGATGTGGAAGGCCGGGTCGCCGTATTGGATATTGATTGCGACCAGTCGCTTCAGGTAATGGCCGACCTTGAGTTCGTTGCTCATGCCCATTCCGCCATGAAGCTGCACAGCCTGCTCGCCCACATAGCGCCCAGCCTCTCCGACCTTCGCCTTCGCCGCCGACGCGAGCTTGGCGATGTCATCGCCGCCATGCGCTAACGCGGCATTCAGGGCGTACGTGATTGCGATCGCCTCCTCCTGTGCAACGAACATGTCGACCATGCGGTGCTGGAGCACCTGGAAAGAGCTGAGCGGTACGCCGAATTGCTTGCGCGTCTTCGTGTATTCGAGGGTTGCCTTGTTCAACTCCCGGATCGCGCCGATCGCCTCGGCGCATTGCGCGGCGATTGCCCACTGACGGCAGCGCTCCAGCGCCGCGACCGCGGCACCTTCGGGTCCGAGCAGATTCCCGGCTGGAACGCGCACACCCTCGAGCTTGATCTCCGCAGCACGGCGGCCGTCGAGCGTCTTGAAGCCTTTCAGGTGCAGGTTGGGCACGTGGCTGTCGACGACGAACAGACTGACGCCCTGCCGGTCGCGCCAGTTCCCGGACGTCCTGGCGGATACGATTAAACTGTCGGCCCAGGGAGCTGCGACCACGACGGCCTTGGCGCCGCGCAACACATAACCGTCCGCCTGACGTTCGGCCGTCGTCGACACGGCATTCAGATGCTGACCCGAACGGGCTTCGAGCAGCGCCGGCGTCCAAATTGTTCTGCCCCAAATAAGCCCGGCGAGAAGGTCGCGGCGCTGCGCCTCCGAGCCGAGCGTCTCGATTAGGCCGCCGGCAAGCACAACCGTCTCGAAATAGGGCTCCACCACAAGGTGGCGGCCGAACGCCTCCATAATGATCATAGTCGCGATCGGGCCGCCGCCAAGACCGCCTGACTCCTCGGAAAACGGCGCGGCGTGTAGACCCAAATCAACGAATTTTTGCCAATGCTTCCGGCTCCAGCCTTCCTCGCCGGCGGCGATCCCACAGCGTGTATCGAAATCGTAGTTCGACTTCAGCATCCGCTCGACACTGTCTTGCAGGATGCTTTGTTCTTCGGTGAATTCGATCTCCATCGCCTATCTCCCTTACGTCCTCACAAGCCCAGCACGGCTTTGGCGATGATGTTGCGCTGGATTTCGTTTGAGCCGCCGTAGATCGATAGCTTGCGCGTGTTGAGATATTTTTCGGTAGCCGTGTGCGCGTATTGCGAACCCGGCACAAAGACGTTGCCGTTAGCCGGATGCTCGCGCAACGCAAGGCCGTATTGTCCGATCGCACGGTGCGTAATATCCGCGATCCGCTGGTGGATCTCGGTGCCGCGGATCTTAAGAAGCGAGGCGGCCGGCCCTGGGTCCTTGCCGTGCGACAATTGCGAGATCATTCGCGCTTCGGTTGCTTCCAGCGCGATAAGGTCGATCTCGACCATGGCGATATCCTTTGCGAGGTCACGTCCCATCGGATCGTCCGGCGCAAGCTCCGCGCGGGCAATGCTCTTGAGGTTCTCCAGCCGGCGCTTCGAGCTGCCCGTGCCCGCCATGCTGGTACGTTCGTTGCCAAGCAGGAACTTGGCGTAGGTCCAACCCTTGTTTTCCTCGCCGATCAGGTTTTCAGCCGGAACGCTAACGTCTTCCAGGAAGACATCATTGACCTCATGGCTGCCATCGATGGTGATGATCGGCCGTACGATGACCCCGGGCGTCCGCATGTCGATCAACAGGAACGAGATACCCGACTGCGCTTTGGCCTGCGGATCGGTGCGGACCAGACAAAATATCCAATCCGCGTGTTGCGCGAGCGTTGTCCAAGTCTTGTGACCGTTGACGACGTATCGGTCGCCCTCCCTCACCGCCTTGGTGCGTAATGAGGCAAGATCGGAACCCGCCCCCGGCTCGGAATAGCCCTGGCACCACCAGTCATCGCCGGAGAGGATGCGCGGCAGAAACTTTTTCTTCTGGGTGTCATTGCCGAACGTGTAGATCACCGGCCCAACCATGGTGACGCCGAAGGGCAGCGGCGGCAGCGTGCCAGCGCGCGAGGTCTCCTGTTCGAAAATGTAACGCTGCGTGATGGTCCAACCGGGCCCGCCATATTCTTTCGGCCACGACGGAGCAATCCAGCCTTTTTTGTAAAGAATCCGGTGCCAGAGCAGCGATTGTTCTTTCGTCAGGTCGGTCTCGGGATTGGCCACCCGCATTTCGGCTGGATAATTGGCAGCGATGAAGTTTCGCACCTCGTCGCGGAACGCTTCATCCTCTTTGGAAAGATTCAGTTCCATGCTGCGTCACCATTTTTCGCCGAACGGGCGGATTTCCTGTTCAAACACCCAGGCGCTGCGCGGCTGTTGATAGAGTTGCCAATAGGCTTCGGCCACGGACGCCGGCGGCATCAGTCGGTTCGGGTCGAGATTTTCAAGCGCGGCTGGGCCTTCGCGCTCCTTGATCCGCTCTCTCACCCATTCGGTGTTCACACCAGAATCAATGATGAGATGCGCGACGTGGATGTTCTTCGGCCATAGCTCGCGTGCCGCGGCCTGCGCCACCGCGCGCAACCCGAATTTGGCGCTAGCGAAAGCCGCGTACCCGACGCCGCCACGCAGGCTCGCGGTAGCACCGGTAAAGAATATGCTGCCGCGTCCATGCGGCAACATCAGGCGCGCGGCCTCGCGTCCGGCAAGGAAACCGGAATAGCAAGCCATCTCCCACACTTTGCGGAATACACGCTCGGTGGTGTCCAGCAGCGGAAAGTTCACATTCGCGCCGATGTTAAAGACGCAGACTTCGAGCGGCGCATGCTTGTCGGCATCCGACAGGAAGGAGACGACCTCCTCCTCTTTGCGCGCATCGAGCTCGCGTCCGATGGCGGTGGCGCCTGTGGCCTCGATTTCCTTCACAAGCGGCGCGAGCTTGTCACCCTGACGCCGGCCAACGAATAAGGTGAAACCCTCCGCGGCGAATCGCTTCGCGATCTCGGAGCCGATAAAATCTCCGGCGCCGATCACGGCCACTGTCTGGTTTCTCGCCGTCACTACTATCTCCCGAACAGAAGAAACAAACACTCCAGTTGGCTCGCAGCGATTCGGCGCTGCCTCACGCTACGGTGCGAGCGGACATCGGCGGTGACACCTCGACCCGCGCCTTCGCGGCCTGTGCGGCCTCCCACAATTTGTGCTTTAGAATTTTCCCGGTGGACGCTACGGGCAGAGCGTCGAGCAGCACGATTTCGCTGGGGCGCTTGTAGGAGGTGAGCTGCGCAGCCGCATATTCCATCAGCGCCACGGCGTTGATCGTGGCGCCCGGCAGCACCTGCACGAAAGCGACCACCTCCTCATTGCCATTAACCGCGCGGCCGATAACTGCCGACTGCACCACCATCTCATGCGAATTCAGCACGGCCTCGACCTCAGCCGGATAGACATTGAAGCCGGAGCGGATGATCAGTTCCTTTGAACGCCCGGCGATGAAAAGATGGTCGCCGTTGAGGCGGGCGAGATCGCCGGTATTGAACCAACCCTCGGAATCGATCGCCTGCGCCGTCAGATCGGGCGCTCGATAATAGCCAAGCATGACGTTTGGTCCGCGCACGTGCAGTTCGCCGACTTCGCCAGCGGGAACGGGCACGCCGTTGAAATTGACCAACCGATGTTCGATGCCCGGAAGAAAAGGTCCGACCGATTCGTCGTTGCGGGGCTCGTTCTCGCGGACGCCGGTGAGACCGGGCGAGCACTCGGTGATCCCGTAATTGTTCAACAGGGGCTGACCAAACTCCTCCTCGACGCGAGCCTTCAAGTTGACATCAAGGGGGGCGCCGGCGACGAGCATCCGGCGCAGTCGCCCGCGTTCCAGCCGAGCGAGACGCTTGACGGCCTTGAATTCAAGTAGGCGCTGGTAAGTCGCCGGCACGCCAAACAGATACGTAATGCCCTCTTCGGCGATCGCTCTCGCAAGCGCGGCGGGATCATATTTCGGCACGACGTGCACTGTTGCTCCCGCCATCATGGTAGCGATCGCAAGGATGGAGAATCCGACGATATGCGACATCGGCAGCACCGCATAGATTCGGTCATCCGGAACGGTGCCACGAAGAAGGATGGAGGTGCGCGCAGCGAACAGCACATTACGATGGCTGAGCATCACGCCTTTCGGTTGGCCGGTGGTGCCGGAGGTGTACATCAGCGCGGCAACTTTGCGGGCCGCGTCCGGTTCGACCGGCTCTGGCTGCGTCGTCTCGTTCAGCGCGCCGACACCGATCCCAGCAAACGGACCAATATTGCGCAATTCCGCGTTCAAACGCATGGCGTGATCAGCGGCTTCATTGGAAATTTCAGCATTAATCAAAATCCGACGCGCGCCGCTGTGAACATGAATCTGATTAAGCTCGCGCGGTGACAGGCGCGGGTTTACGACGACCGGCCAGGCATCGAGCTTACTGCAGGCGAACACGAAGGCAGCGAGCGCCACGGAATTCTCGCTTGCCAACAGCACGCGATCTCCGGGCCTGATCTGGAGGCGCTCGAAGTCCGCGGTAACCGTGTCCATCGCGTCGGCGAACTCGTGATAGGTCCAGATGCGACCGTTTTCGACAAATGCTGGATGGTCCGGCCTCTCCTCGACATGACGAGCAATGACCTGGCCTACTCGATCCGGAAGGCCCGCAAGAATGTCCGCCGCCGACATCGCGTCGACAAGTTTCGTCAAAGCTTCCTCCCGCGTCCGGCCGTTGCTGGTCGAGATTTCAGGCCCGTGTTTTTTGCCGTTCGTTTGCCCCCGGCGCGACGGCCTCGACGATGGCTTCCTCCACGTCGCGTAGCTGGTCTTTGCCGAAGAACATTTCCTTGCCGACGAAAAATGTTGGGGAACCGAACGCGCCGCGATCGACGGCGTCCTGGGTGAGCTCCAATAGGCGGCTCTTCACGTCGGGTTGCTGCGATCGCGCGAACAGCCGGTCAAAATCGATGTTCGACGACATGAACGCCTCGCGCGCGATCTGCGGATCGTCCATCTTTTTCGGCGCTTCCCACATGTGATGATAGGCGGCGCGGAAATAGGGATCGAACACACCTTCAAACTGCGCAGCCACCGCACCGCGCATTAGTTGCAACGTGTTCACCGGAAAGAACGGATTCTTGTTGAACGTCGTGATGTTGTGGCGGCGGATGAAGCGCTGGATCTCAAGCTCCATGAACTCTGGTTTGTTTTTGATGCCGGCAAGGGATTCGCCGGGCGAGCGGTTGTTGGTCAGCTTGTAGATGCCGCCGAGCAGCACCGGCACGTACTCGAATTTGACACCGGTGCGGCGCTCGACATCCGGGATAACCAATTCGGCCAGATAGGCGTTCGGGCTACCGAAGTCGAACATGAACTGGACCCTGACCGCCTCCACCTCTGTCCTCCCGTTCATTTGCTTTTTGTCGCAGGTGCCGCTCGCCGAGCTAAAAAAGCGCCCGGGGGCACCTTTCGGGCGCGTGATTTTCAAATCTGTTCTAACGCATATAGTTCCTTTTTCGAACTGTCAACTCGGGCAAAAATGATATTTAGACAAAGTCCAAATAGTGTGTCATCTACCCTAGACAGTTCTGAATCGGTACTATAGGTAGTGATTCAAATGTTTCGCGGCATGTTTGTGAGCGCTTGAATGCCTCGAAGGAGCCGATTGGCTCGCCTAATCTGGCAATTTGCCGAATGACGAACGCCGAACCGAACCGGAGAGCGAGGAAACTGAGATGAAGTGGCACTCGCTGGAGGAAGAGCCGTGTTCGGTCGCTAGAACCGTGGCCGTGATCGGCGACAGATGGTCTTTACTGGTGCTGCGAGATTGCTTCCTGCGCGTGCGACGCTTTGAGGATTTCCAGGCGCGGCTCGGAATTACGCGCCATGTGCTCGCCGATCGGCTCAAGAAGCTGGCGCGCCATGGCGTGCTGCGTCGGGTCCCATACCAGACGCGGCCCAAGCGTTACGAATATATCCTGACCCAGAAGGGCCTCGATCTTTACCCGATCATCATGGCAATTGTGCATTGGGGCGACGTCCATATGGTCGATGAGCGTGGGCGGCCTCGGCTGTATGAGCACAAGGTCTGTGGAAAAATGTTTGATGCGGTGATGGCCTGTTCAGAATGTGGAGAACCGCTGTCTCCAAAACAGGTCCACGTGCACGTCGGCCCAGGCGCGAGCGATAGCGATCGCTTGCCCGCCCAGACAGGCGCTTTGGGAAGCACGGCTGGCGGCGTGAGATAGTCGAAAGGAGTATCTGCATGGAACAGCATCTTATCGAAGCGATCTCAGATGGCGTCGCAACGCTGACTCTCAACCGGCCTGAGCGGCTCAATGCTCTTTCGACGCCCATCATGGAAGGCTTGCTCGAAGCATTGCCTCGATTGGCACGCGATGCAGCAGTTGGCGCCATTGTCCTCACGGGCGCCGGACGTGCCTTCTGTGCCGGCGGTGATGTCAAGAGCATGGCCGAGGGCTCGATCGAGCGCGGCCTGGAAGAGGCTGTGACCCATCTGCGCGGCAGAATGGAAGTGTCGCGGCTCTTGCACGAAATTTCCAAGCCGACGATTGCCATGGTGAACGGACCCGCCGCTGGCGCCGGCATGTCGCTGGCGCTGGCCTGCGATCTGCGCATCGCCGGACAATCGGCCCGTTTCGTGACCGCGTTCGCCAATATCGGGTTTTCCGGTGACTTTGGAGGCAGTTATTTTCTCTCCAAGCTTGTCGGCACGGGCAAGGCGCGCGAGCTCTACTACACCGCTGAGCCGCTTGATGCCGCCCAGGCCCTGGCACTCGGAGTGGTCAATCGGGTTGTTCCGGACGCCGATCTCATCGATGCCACGCTGCAGCTCGTCCGAAAGCTGGCGCGCGGCCCGCGCATCGCGCTCGCCTTGATGAAGCAAAATTTCAACGCAGCGGAAAGCAGAACTCTCGCTGAACTGTTGGACCTGGAGGCGCGGCGTCAAATCGAAACCGGCCGGACCAAAGACCACAGAGAGGCTGCACGAGCGTTCGTCGAGAAGCGGGTCCCGGTTTTTACCGGCCAATGATCACAATACTGGCTGACCCGGAGACTATCTCACCTGGCCGACAAAGAGCCGCAATCGGAAGGATCGATCATGACTTCGCCCTTGAGAATCGGGGTGATCGCCAAAGCAATTAATATAGGCGCCGCGCTGCCCGCGGTTTCAAAACAGCGCCGCGGTCAAGAGCTCGACCAGGATGCCGCCGGCGCTCGGCTCGCCTCGCGCGCCCGTAAAGACCCAAAGAGCATGAAAAACCCGGTACCACGACGATAATAATCGTGGCCTCCTCCTCTTGCTAAAAGCCATGATCGTCAACGGATCCGGCGGGGCTTATATTGCTCTGGACGGGCGCTGGATACTTTTCGGATGTCCAAAAAACTTGCGTTTCGGTTTCGGCGGTAGCGTCAGTTTGATAGTGCGGGCGCCGCGACCCGCTCACAATGTTTCGATCCGATTTATCGAGGCGTCGGCGACTGTTAGTGCAGCGCCTCGACCGCCAGCGCTATGCCCTGCCCGCCGCCGATGCACAGCGTGACCAGGCCGCGCTTAAGGCCATCGCGGCGCATCGAGTGGATGAGTTTTGTGCTCAGCACCGCGCCGGTAGCGCCGATCGGATGGCCGTGGGCGACGGCGCCACCCTCGACGTTGACGATGTCTTCTGGAAATCCGAGCTCGCGGGCGACGACGATGGCGATGGCCGCGAAGGCCTCATTGATCTCGACGCGCTCGACCGAGCCGACGGTCCAGCCGGCCCGCTGCAACGCCTGTCGCACCGCCGGGATCGGCCCGAGGCCGAACATGCCGGGCTCGACAGCCGCAATCCCGTAAGAGACGAGGCGCGCCGTCACGCCAAGCCCCCGCTTATCGGCCCATGCCGCGTCCGCAAGCACCATCGCGGCGGCGGCGTCGTTCAGTCCGGGCGCATTGCCGGCGGTGATGGTGCCGTTCGGGCGAAACGCCGGCTTGAGCCGCGCCAAAGCTTCCAGCGTCGTATCGGGCCGATTGGCTTCGTCCTTGTCGAACTGCGTCGGTCCCTTCTTGCCCGGCACTTCGACCGGCACGATCTGCGCCTTGAAATGACCTGCCGCCTGCGCGGCGGCGAACACCTGTTGCGAGCGCAGCGCCCAGCGGTCCTGGGCGTCGCGGGTGACTTGATATTTCTCGACCAAATCCTCGGTGTGCCAGCCGGAGTGAGCATCCGAAAACGCGTCGTTCAATCCGTCGCGCAACACGCTGTCGTAGAGCACGCTATCGCCCATGCGATAGCCCCAGCGGCCGCGCGCGACCAGATACGGTGCCTGATCCATATTCTCCATGCCGCCAGCCACAGCGACGTCGATATTGCCAAGGGCAATCTCCTGCGCCGCCGAAACAATGGCCTGCGCACCCGAGCCGCAAACGCGGTTGACGGTGAGCGCCGGGGTTGTCACCGGCAGGCCGGCATAGACAGACGCCTGACGCGCCGGATTCATCTTGGTTCCGGCTTGCACGACGTTGCCCATGACGACGGTTTGCACCTCATCAGGACGGATGCCGGCGCGCTCAACCGCGGCGCCGATCGCCGTAGCACCGAGACTAGGAGCGGGCACATCCTTAAGGCTGCCGCCGAAAGTGCCGATGGCGGTGCGAACGGTTTCTGCGAAAACCACTGAGCGCTGCGATGTCATGGCGAACTCCTTTTGCTTGAAGGACTAAACCTGGGCGAAACCGCCATCCACGAACAATTCTGTTCCGGTGATGTAGCTCGCGTCGTCGGAGGCGAGGAACACCACGGCCTTCGCGATCTCGTCGGGCGTGCCGAGCCTGCCGAGAGGAACAGCGTTCGCAATCATCTTTCGGCGCTCCTCGCCGACCTGCGACGACGCGAGCAGATTGCTCAACCCGGGGGTGTCGGTGGAGCCTGGGCTCACCGCGTTAACCCGAATGCGGCGCGCTTTCAGGTCCGTCGTCCAGGTTCGCGCGAAAGAGCGCACGGCGGCCTTGGTGGCGCTGTAGACGCTGTTCGCGGCCAATCCTTTGCTGGCGACGATCGACGCATTGAGGATGATCGTGGCGCCGTCCGGCATCAGCGGCAGCGCCTTCTGCACGGTGAACAATAGGCCCTTCACATTGATGTCGAAAATCGAGTCGTAAAGTTCTTCGCTGATCGAACCGAGCGGCGCGTATTTTGCGGCACCGGCATTGGCGAATACGATATCGAGCCGGCCCTTGTCGCGCTCGATTTGCGCGAACAGGCGATCGAGGTCGCCAAGATTCGAGGCATCTCCCTGTACGCCGGTGACGTTTCTTCCAATCACGTTCGCCGCCTCGGCGAGCTCCGCTTCCCGGCGTCCGGTGACGAAGACATAGGCCCCTTCGTTCACGAACTGCTTCGCCGTCGCAAGACCGATGCCGCTGTTGCCGCCGGTAACAAGTGCGATTTTTCCTTGAAGTTTGCACATAACCTTCCTCGAGTCCTCGCAGAGATCGGGTATCTACGCCCTTATGGCGTTGGCTCGCTGCGCCTCACCCCGGCCAAATGAGAAATTCTCGCCCGGCGCTTCGTAGAGCGTAATCATCAGGTCGTCCGGCGAAACGCCGGCCGGGGCCGTGACGCGGGTGTTGACGTCTTTCAGGAGCGCGAGCCGCGTTTCCTTCGATCGCCCCGCGATGAAGGTAAGATCGAGGATAATCAGGTCGTCCGTATAGTGCATTCCGACAAACGACGGCGTGTGGAGAAAGCGCTGCTTCGGAAATTCAAAGATAAGTTGGTAAAAGTCTTCGGGCGGCACGCGAAGCGTGTTCATCAAAGCCGCCTGGATAGCGCCGGAAACCTTAGCGAGTCGCGCCTCGTCGTAGCGGCCTTCGACGAGATGGATTTTTGCGAGCGGCATGGGTCGACCTCCTTTGCGATGGGACAGCAAATGAAATGGGGTTCAGGTGCTCCTTACCTCGTCTGATTGACTTGCGGTTGAGCGTCGCCAAGCCAGCGCATGAACTCGCCGACGTGCAGCGCCCACAGCTCCGGATGCGCCATGGTCAGATGGCCAAACGACGTCTCGGAGCCCGGCTGAACGATGAAGCGACCGAAAGGAACCTGCCGTATCAGGCGCTCAAGGACGTGAAGCGCCGCGGGATTGAACTCGTCGTCGTCGAAATTGAGGGCGAAGAGCTTGGTCCTGATCGAGGCCAGGCTTGGCTCCGGATCATAGTCGGCCGATGATTTCAGCGAGTAGAGGATATCGTTGGCGTCGATCGCTTCCGCATGCTTGCGCGTATCCTCGATCAACCGGTCCGCAGCCTGCCCATCGGGGACGATGGCCTGAAGATGCGGCACGCCGTCAATCATCATCCGCAGGATTTCATAACCTCGCAACCAGCCGGTCGGCGGCTCCGTATAGTTGCCACCGTTCCATTCCGGGTCGGAGCGGATGTCGTTGATCACCGTGCGCCGCCACAACATGTTGCGGCCCGAGACTTTGATGGGCAGCGAGACGACCGGCATCACCCCGTCCGTGGCGTCGGGGTAGGCCTCCGCCCATTGCCAAGCATTCATGCCGCCCATCGACATGCCGAGGATGGCATGAAGGTGATCGATTCCGAGGGTCTCGGTGACAAGCTTGTGCTGCAGATCGACGATGTCGCGATAGCCGTAGTTCGGGAACTTCGCCTTTAGTCCATCGCTCGGCTTGCTCGATTGGCCGTGGCCAACGCTGTCCGGGAAGATTAGGTAGTAGCGGCGCGCATCCAACGGTCGCCCCACATCGAACAGTGCCTTCATATAAGTTGGGTTGCGGAGCGCCAGACCATCGGCTCCGGTCCAGTGCAAGACGAGAACTGCATTGTCGATGTTTCCATTGGCGTTGCGATGCGGTTCGCCGAGCGTCGAATAGTGGATGCGCAAACTAGTGATGGTCTCGCCGTCGTGGAATTTGTAATTCTCGAACCATACGTCAGCTTGCTTGGCGATTTGTGCGCTTTGCGCAGGCGCTGAGTCCTGTGTTGCCGCAGGCGAGGCGAATGAAGCCGCGCTCAGCAGCGCGATGCACGAGGCCGACAACAAGTTGCGATGCCACTTGCTCATACTCCAATTCCTCTAACTGCTGACGCCGGCAGCCGCGATCCGCCGGCAACGATTTCCGATCTTTCGCGCTGGCTGGTTGACATAGAGTGCATATACGCCCAAATAAGCGCATATGCACATTTGTCAAGTGAGGATTCAATAATGGCCGCAGATACCGTACCGACGTCCGAAGATTGCAATTGTTACGCGGTCCGCGCGGCGGCGCGGCACGTCAGCCAATTTTACGATCAGGTGCTGGCGCCGACAGGGCTGCGAACCACCCAATTCTCGATGCTGGCGAAGCTCAAGCACAAGGGACCGCTGACCATCAACGCTCTTGCCGCCGACATGGTGATGGATCGCACCACGCTCGGCCGCAATATCCTGCCGCTGCAACGTGACGGACTGATCAAGATCGAGCCGGACGCAGCCGACCGCCGCGCCAAGGCGTTGCGCCTGACCAAAGCCGGCGTGAAACGCCTGCAGGTGGCGCGAGAGCGATGGGGCGTGGCGCAGGAGCGGTTTGAAACCGTATTCGGAACCCGGCGAGCCGCCGAGCTGCGTGCATTGTTGCGGGCTGTGGTCGCCGGTGAATTCGCTGCGGCGGCCTGATTGTCCGCCGGTACGGGCGGCCCATCGAAAGTTGGTAGCTTATCATGGACGCGCTAACGAACGCAGACAAGAAGACCACCGCAAAAGCAAAGGGACGGCTGACGTTCAAGCAGCGGACGTCGGTTGGTCTGGCCTGTGTCGCGGTTTTAGCACCGTCCGCATACGGTCATTATTGGTGGACGGTCGACCGCTTCTTCCAAAGCACCGACGACGCTTACGTTGGCGGCAACGTCACTCCCATCTCGCCGCACATTTCCGGATTCATCGCGGCAATCCTGGTCGGCGACAACCAGCGGGTCAAAGCGGGACAGCTGGTGGTTCGCCTCGATGATCGTGACGTCCGCGCTGCGGCCGATCATGCCGAAGCGATCCTCAAAGCGCGTAAAGCGACACTGGAGAGTTTGCGCGCGAAGTACGAGCTGCAGCAATCGACCATCCAACAGGCTTTCATGACGCTGTTGGACGAACTGCAGTGCGTTGCGGGGTCGTCCGGTAACTTGCAGAAGCGCCCCGTGATCCCGCTTGAGGAAGATGAAAAGCTGTGCCCCTCGTTCCAGCATTCCAGTCAACAGCATCGTCAAAGAGAAGCCGGCGAGCGTGATCAGCCCGGCGATCTTCGTTCGGCGGCTTTCGCCTTGGCTTGCTCCGCATCCACTCTCTGGATCTGTTGAGGTTGAATTCCGCCGCCGAACAAGTGGAGCTGACGCAGTTTGGAGTGCGCGCAAGTAGCTAACCGCCCTCCGCAGATCGACCAGTTTCAAAACAAGAACCATGTCCGCCTCTCGGCGTCATCGATCCAGTTTTCCACTAGGCTTGCTGTAGCAACGTCACCGTGCTCGTCGCACAGGTCGTGTGTTTCGCGTAGCCTGGTGTCAGCTGTTTGTTGTCGTCGCGCAGTTCGGCGAGCATATCCAACGGCGTCACGAAATCGACATCATTATCGAAGGCCCGCTGCACGGCTGACATGCGATGGATCGGCATTGCGCTGCCTTCGAGCACATGAGCAACGCCCAATTCGCTGCCGATGTCGCGTACTTTTCATCGCTCGGCCCTTGTCCTGGTCATATTTGGCTCGAAAGACCCGGCCTTGGCGATGGTTGTCTCGCCTCGTTAAGTACATTTCAGTTCCCAGCCATTTGCGTGCCCCCAGATGGATGCCTCAGTATCCGATGGCCATGGTAACTCGGCCAGTCTGGGATAGCCCAATCGCCCGAGCCGCTGCCGGCGATAGATCAAGGTGCCTTCCGCGGACCCACGGGCCACGATCGTTTATTCGCACCGTTACGCATCCGCTGTGACAGACGCGAACGCGCGTGCCGAACGGCAAGGTGCGATGGGCTGCCGTCATTGCCAAGCAATTGAAGCGTTCACCATTCGCTGTGCGATGGCCGCAAAGGCGATCACGGCCACCGTAGATGCTCGCCACTTCGGCATACGCCACGTCGGTGACAGGAGCTACCATCATCGTTCCGTAGATCAATCCTAAAGCGGCATAACGCACGACAAGATATGATTTCACTTCGTTTCTCCTCCTTCAGCTAAATCATACTGGGGAGAGCACGAGACGGGCGTTGAAGGATCGAACGGATTAATCGGCTCACGATCTCTGCAGCGACTAACCGACGGCCCTGAATCAGGAAGGACGTACGACGTGTAGGCCAGATAGCGACCGGCGATGAACGCGCGTGGCACGACCGCCAGAGTTGGGGTCGTAGAGCAACGCCGTTCCGTCCCCATACACCGCTTCTATATATGCGACGTGGTATCGACCAAAGATCGCGACCGTGCCAGGAGCCGCTGCCACACGCGGAAACCGATACCAAGCGGCAGCCGACCATAGCGAGCGCACCGGGTGGCCGAACACGCGGACGCTTACGCCACAGCCACAAAAGAGTGAAACCGGACATCCCGCCGGATGCGCCACGATATGGCCAGCATCCACCGAATGACTACTAACAAGAATGCGATGGTGATACTGGTAGTGATGGTGCCGGTAGTGCGCAGCTTGAGCGGAAACCAGCGAACCAACAACAAACAACGCAGCGACAAGGATACGCATTTACTGACCTCAAAATTGTTTGCGGGTGTTTGTTTTATGGTCTTTTAGGAGAATTGGTCAACAATTGTTATTTGTTTGCTCGACGTGCAAAATATGGCAAAATAAAGACGTCTTGCACGCCAAGGATAAAATAGGCGACAAGCAAAAACGGGATCCCACTGAGGTAGCGAGAAGCGACCCCGCCAAAGGCGTTCAGCGTGGCTCCGAGGTCCACAAGCTCGAACGGAATGCCGACCCGGCGTCGCGTGCTCTCGGCGATAACGACCGTGTTCGGCTCGGCGATGCTTTGCAGGCATGCCGCGAGTTCGGTGTCTCGCCGACGATTGCCTGCTCCTGAGAAGCTCCCGACCCGATCAGGTCGCCGACAACAACAAGACCTGTGGCAATGCCGACGCGCGTTCGCATCGGGACAGGCGACTTTAGTACAGTTACTCCTGCAACAAGTTCCACGTCCGCACGCACCGCACGCTCTGCGTCATCCTCATGGGCCTGCGGATATCCAAAGTAGATTGAGGACGCCGTCGCCGCGGCCCTGCGGCGTGGTGCAGAATGGAATGCCGGTCTTTTTACGAATGCGAGTTTCCACGGAGTTGACCTTTACAACATTCTTGGAACGCAAACGCGGATCGCGTCCTTGACGGGCTACAGGCTCGCGGGGCAGCATCGGCCACATTAGCGGCGCGCAATGATCTAGAAGCTGGGTTAGCTCGCTTTGCAACGGCTATCTCCCGGTGCATAACTTCACTGTCTCTCAGTCACAGCGCCCAGGCGAACCCGACGACGCGGTCCTATTGTAGCTGTACAGCAGGCAGGCGCTTGCAACTTACCACCTTCACTCGGCAGCATTGCGCAAAACCCTTTCAAGGGCCGCGTCGAGATAGCGCCCCACCTCCGTCACGCGCTCGTCGCCAAACTGGCCGAAAAGAGACGACGGCCTGTCGTATTCGAAAATCGAGCCACCCGTCTCATCTTCATAAAGCATGACGCGCAGCGGCGCATAAAGGCCGGCGGGCAAACTATGACGGGTCATTTTTGATGCAGTGTGTGGATTACCGATCTCGTACTGCAGCGCCTTGCGGGGTCGTCCGGTAACTTGCAGGAGTGCGCCATGATCCCGCTTCAGGAAGATGAACAGCGGCGCACCCTGTTCCAGCTCCGTCGCCCGCTGTTCATCGCCATCGGCGAGCGCCGCCGCAATCGCCGGATCCAGTTGCGGAACATTCCGTTCAAGCGCCGCCTCGACCTCGGCGAATTTTTTCGTCGTTTTCATCGTTATGTGTTCGACCTGCAACGCGCGCTGCGTGACGGCGGAATCAGCCATGGTTCTCTCCATTCCAGTCAGCAGCATCGTCAAGCCCACGAGCATGATCAGCCCCGCGGGCTTCGATCGGCGAATTTCGCTATGGTTTGCTCTGCATCCACTCTTTGCATATGTTGAGGTTGAGTTCTGGCTACCAACTGGAGCTGACGCAGTTTGGCGTGCTTTAACATCTCGAACCGTCACCGTCGCCTCCTATCCCCTGGCCCCATCGTGCTTGGCCGTCTTACCGGCATGTGACGGAGGCGCTCCAGCCGCCCGAAACGCTTGGAGCGACCGAAGCTCACCGCAGCTGTTGATTTAGAAATTCGCTCGTCCGCCTGTTGGCAAGCGCTGCCGCTGCGGCATTGTAGTGCAGGCCATCGTGCCGGGAGAAAGCGTGACGCTGACCCGGATAGCTGTAAACGGTCGCGTTGGGCTTTTTCGCGAGCGCCGCCTTGATCTCAGCTTGCGCCGCCTTCGAGATGAATTCGTCCTCCTCGCCGAGGTGCATCAGCAAGGGGGCGTCCAACCCGCCAACCTCGCCGAGGTATTTTTCCGTGTCGCCGCCATGATAGGCAACGGCAGCGTCGACCTCATAGCGGGCGGCCGTGATAAAGGCCATCAATGCACCGAGGCAGTACCCCTGCAGGGCAACCTTTCCAGTCGACTCTGGCAGCTCAACAGCGGCGCGGACCGTTTCCATGATATCTTTCGCGCCCGCATCGCGATCATACGCCGCGTAAAGTCGTAGACCGTGTTGCCAGTCGGCTTCAGAGGTCACGTTGAGATCGACTCCAGGCTCTTGCCGCCAGAAGAGATCCGGCGCGATCGCGATGAACCCTTGCGCCGCTAACTCATTGCAGCTCGCTCGGATGTCGGCGTTAACGCCAAACAATTCCTGGAGAACGACCACTGTCGGCGCGGGTAACTTGGCCGGCCGCGAGATGTAGGCGTGGAACGTTCCATCTGGAGTCTCGATGACAATTTGATTTCCCATGGTGCTCTCCCGATGAATTGTCTCAAAACGCGCCGTTTGCCGATTGGCCGATAAACAGCCGTGCGTTGGCACGTGAATTGACCTCAGTCACAACCCAGGCGATCGTTTATCTGCCATCAGCTCCAGCAGCGCCAAAGAAGAGATCGGTCTCCTCGCGCGCCGCGTCGTCGTTTACTGATTAGCCGGCGCGTGGGCAGCGGCCTCCTCGATGAGCTTGGCCGTTTCTTTCGGATGAGACATGTAGGCCACATGGCTGGAATTCACTTCAACCGTCGTGGCATGGGCGCGCTTCGCCATCATGCGCTCCTGCTCCGGATTGATTGACCGGTCTGCGGAGGCCACCATGTACCAGGTGGGCTTGCTCTTCCAGGCGGGCTTCGTGACCTTGTGGGTGAACGAGTCGGTGGAGATCGGCACCTGCGCTATGGCCATGAAGCGGGACTCTGACGATGGAATGTCCGCCGCGAAGTCGGCCGCAAAATGCGCCTGTTCTATCCACCAGTTGCCGTTGCTGTCCGGCTTGAACGCCTTGGAGGCTTGCGGTAGCGCCTGTTCGATCGACGCACAGCTCTCACCCTCGTCGAGCGCAAAGGCGGCGATGTAGACCAGCGCCGCAACGTTTGGGTCGTTGCCGGCCTCGGTGATGATGGACCCGCCGTAGCTGTGACCGACCAGAACGACCGGCCCGCCCATGGCGTCGATTGCTGCCTTCGTATACTTTTGGTCGTCGGCGTAGGAGGTCTCGGGGGGCTGCGCCACCGACACCGTGTAGCCGTCCTTCTCGAGGATTTCGGCAACGGCTTTCCAGCCGGAGCCGTCGGCGAATGCGCCGTGTACCAAAACGACGTTCTTGATGGCGGCCTTCGATGCCGGTTCCGCCGAGGCAGATTCCAGAGTCCCACCTGCAAGCGTACCGGCGAGCATGGCAATAACGTAAAGATTCTTCATGGCATCTCTCCAATTGAGGGCTTCAATGAACCATCTCGAGTTCGACGGCCCCAGTGGATTGGGCAACCGATGTTGAGCCTCCCATTCCCGTATTTGGCCTGCCAGTGAAGGGATGTGATTTGTTGTTACGGTGGCTTCACCCCTCTGCGCGGCGACGTTTTCGGGTTGACTCCCTGCAGCCAATGGCCGAGTATTCGCTCAAGTAATGAGCATTTGCTCAGGAGTAAAATCTGTATGCCTCCCGCATTGCAGCATTGGCTGAGGCCGGGATGTTCACTCACGTTCGATAGTGCGGTCGGAGAGCGACTTAAGTTTGGAGAGTTCGAGCTTGCTCCCGTCGCCCGAGCTCTTTGGCGGCGCGGCGAACAAGTAAGACTGGGCAGTCGGGCGCTCGACATCCTTATTGCTCTCGCTTCAAGGCCGGGCCAGATTCTCTCAAAGGACGATCTAACAAAGTCGGTCTGGCGCGGGGCCTTCGTTGATGAGACCGCTCTACGGGTTGGAATCTCGGCGCTTCGAAAGGCTTTAGGTCCCGGCGGGGACCGCTACATCGCCACCGTCCCCGGCCGCGGCTATTGTTTTGTTCTCGGCGTGGAGACCACGGCCGCGAAATCTGCGCCTGAACACTCTCACGTCAAGCGACCGAATCCGCAGCGTCTCCCCGCTCAGATCGCCCGGGTCGTCGGCCGCGGCGATGTCATCGCCGCACTGGCGGCGGAAGTGACCCGGCGCCGCCTGTTGTCGTTGGTCGGTCCAGGCGGCATCGGCAAGACAACTGTGGCCATCGCGGTTGCAGATCGCCTGCACGCGAGCTTCGACACGGTTGCCTTTGTGGAGCTTGCTCCCATCGAAAACGGGACACAGCTGGCGGCAGCAGCCGCAGCCGCTCTCGGTCTCAATCTTCGTTTGCGAGGGGATCCGATCGACGAGATCGCCGTGTCAGTCGAGAAGCGTCGCACTCTCATCGTACTCGACAATTGCGAGCATCTAGTGGATGTCGCGGCGGCTTTCGTCGAAGCCTTGCTCGGCAGGGCACCGGCTGTAACAATCCTCGCCACTTCTCGCGAGCGGCTCCGTGCTGCGGGCGAATGGGTCCATCAGATTTCTGCTCTGGACGCGCCACCGAAGTCTTTCATTCTGTCGGCGGAAGAGATGCGGCGCTACCCGGCGGTTGAGATGTTCGAGGAACGAGCAGCTTTCGCCCTTGGCGGCTATCAAATGAGCGACACCGATGCGCCTTACGTCGCCGAGATTTGCCGTCGACTGGATGGTATCGCCCTGGCAATCGAGCTGGCCGCCGGGCGGCTACCCGGGCTCGGCGTGCAAGGGCTCGCTAACTCGCTCAAGGATAGTTTCTCGATCCTCACGCATGGACGCCGCACAGCTCTTCCCCGCCATCAAACGCTGCGGGCCACGCTCGACTGGAGCTACCAGCTTCTGTTGCCGGAAGATCAAGTGGCGCTCAGGTGCTTGTCGGTATTTAACGGGAGCTTCACGGTGGAGGATGCTGCCTTTGTGATGGGCCCCTTAATCCGCCTCGGTGAGGCTAACGAACGCCTGACAAGTCTTCTCGAAAAGTCATTGGTGGTCGCCACATCCGAAGAGCAGACGTTTCGCTATCGCCTGCTCGACACCACTCGTGCGTATGCCCAAGACAAGCTGCAGGAAAGCGGTGAGGCCAGTTCTCAGCGACGGCGTCACGCCGAGCACGTCAGGGCAGTCTTCGATCGGGCCAACGCGGAATCGGACCATCGCCCCACAGCGGACTGGCTGCGAACCTATGAACGTGAACTCGGCAACTTGCGTGCAGTTCTTGATTGGGCCTTCTCGAAGGAAGGCGACGGCGCCGTGGGCGCCGCTCTAACTGCTGCTGCGGCACCGATTTGGTTTCATCTTTCGCTGCTTGACGAAGGATTCTCGCGCGTCGAGCGTGCGATCGCTTGGCTCAAGGACCAGGCATCGCCGGATCGCCGCCTGACGATGCAGCTTTATGCAATTTCAGGCTGGCCCCGGATGCGCGCGATCAAGAGCATTCCCAGCGGGGTGGCGGCTTGGCGGGAAACCCTCGCCCTGGCCATCGAACTTGACGACGTCGACTACCAACTCCGGGCGATCTGGGCGCTCTGGGTCGATCGCACCAACAATGGCGAGGCTGCGGAGGCTCTCACACTCGCCGGCCGCTTTGCCGTCGGCGCGGAACGCGCCGTGGACCCGCAGGATCGGATGATCGGGCAGCGGATGCGCGGGAAATCCTTGCACTACTTGGGGGATTTCGTCGGATCGCGACGAGAGATCGAACAGATGCTGGAGCGCTACCAGCCACCGCCGCAACGGTCGCACGTCATCCGTTTTCAATACGATCAACGGCTGATCGCGCAAATCACGCTGGTTCGAGGGCTGTGGCTTCAAGGCCAAGCCGATCAAGCGTTGGTTTTGGTCAAGCAGATTGTCGCCGAAGCCCTCGCCCTCGAGCATACCCTGACACTGGCGAACGTTCTCTCGGATGCGGCGTGCTTCATAGCATTGTGGGCCGGTGACCTGCCGCTCGCCGCCCGATACACGAAGATGTTGCGCGAACACACCACGTCGCACGCGCTGGACGTTTGGCGCACCTACGCCGATGCTTTCGAAGGCGAAATTCTCATCCGACAAGAGAATCCGCTTGCAGGCATCGTGCCGCTGCAACGTGCGATCCGGTCGCTCGATGCAGCCGGATACATGCTATACAACGCGGTCTTTGAGGGGGCTTTGGCAGAGGGCCTGATGGCGTGCGGACGTCATGAAGAAGCGGACACAATTTTGTCGAGCGCCCTCGCACGCTGTCAACGTTCAGGAGCGGCTTGGTGCGTGCCTGAACTCATGCGTGTGCGCGCGCTAAGCCTAGCTGCTCGTGAAAATGTGGATGAGGCGATCGGTCTCGTGCTTCAAGGCCTCGCGATCGCTCGCTCCCAGCGCGCGCTCGCTTGGGAACTCAAGCTCACGTCAACTCTCGCGGGGATCGATGACAGGGACAGTGCCAGGGATAGGCTGCGCGAGATTTTGAACCACACCTCCGAAGGTTTCGGCACGCGAGACTATCGTGAAGCCGTCGCCATGCTCGGCCGGTGATCGCAAACGACCATTTTGGCGCCACGAGCACTAAATCTCGTAATATTGGCTGCCGTGCGAAACGCATCTGCTGTCGGATCGGCGATCATGAGGTGCGCCAAGCTCTCGAGCGGCGCCCAATGGCTACGCATAGAACGCTGACCAAGGGGGCGTGGATTGAAGAGACCGGCTTGAGTCGCTGCGCAAGATGCTGGTTCTTGCGGCACTGCATGAGTCCGGAAGTGGCCCTAAGCGGACATGTCGATGCCGCCGATCGATGTCCGCTTACGGGGTTAAAGCGGACGTGACGCAGACATCACGAAATGTCTGTTTATGACCCTAGTCGGATATGCGCCGGCCCGTTTGGCCACCAAAGATCCGCGCGAGGGCAAGCCTCACTGTCCCGGCCTGCACTCTTCATCGCGGCGAAGAGGTCGATTTCAAGTTTGGAGATCCCGAGCCTTATTGGATATCCGAGCAGTCAGGTCATCAATTCTGGAGAGGAATGTTCTCAGAATTGGGGATGCGTTCGCCATGTGGTATCCGACAACCAAATCGACGGTCGGCGGCTCGCCCTTGAGGGGACGGCTGGTCACGGACCAGGGTAGAAGATTATTTGGGTAGGCGGGCAGCAGCGCTACGGCGCCGGTCGACGCGATCAGGGACACCGCATGGGTAATATTGTCCACTTCGTGATCCGGAACGATGTGCAAGCCGGACTGCTTCAGATAGTCCTCGATCACACGGCGCGAAATCGGGGCTGTCTTCGACGGTATGAGGAATGTTTCGTCCACGATTTCTCGCAGCTCGATGGCTTCATGCGCGGCAAGGCGGTGGTCGCTGGGAAACACCACGACAAACAGCTCCGCAATCACGCGCTTGTAAATCAGCTCGTCCGCCCGCTCTTCCGGCCGCATGAAGGCGGCGTCGAGCCTGCCCTGCATCAAGGCGTCAGCGAGGTCGGGGGAATTCTGGCTTGAGATCGTGACGTCTATATTGGGCAGTTCGTCGCGAAGGACGCGCATCGCCTCCGGCAGCCAATCTATTTCTTTCCCTGTGAGAAACCCCAGAGCGAAGGTCGGCCTGGCGGGTAGAGCCGCCCGCCGCGCCGCCTCCGCGGCTGCCGCCGCTTGAGTAAGCGCGAGCCGTGCATGGTCGAGAAAGGCGCGGCCGGCAGCGGTCAGTTCGATTCCGTGCACGCTGCGGTTCATCAGCGGGACGCCGACTTCGTATTCGAGATCGCGGATTTGGCGGCTCAGCGAGGGTTGGGCGGTGTGCAGCCTCTTCTCCGCGGCGACCGTAAGGCTTCCTGCCTCCGCGACCGCGACAAAATAGCGAAGGTGGCGTAGCTCCATAGCGGCCTTCCATATCTGCGGGGCATGCCGCTGAGCTTACAAAGTCCTTTTCGACCACGCCAGGGCCCACATTTCGCCTCGCGGCAAGCATGGAGCCAGCTCCGTTTCTAAAAGCCGCTGCCAAGAATTTCCGTTCATCCATGCTCTGCCGGCAAGGGCGGAGCAAAGAAGGGTGAGTGCCGCCGCGCCCGGCGTCCGCCGACAGATAGAAATCGCAGCGCGCTCGCACTCGCTATGAAGCGATGCGACCAAACATCGTAAGTGCGATGCAAGGCACGGCGCCGGTCATGAAAGCTTCGCTCCGCCCTGCTCCCGGCGGCGGCACCGCTGTGTCAGCCTTCAGGGCGAAGCAGGAACTTTCAGATGCAGTGAGCTCTGTGGCCCTGTGCCGCTCCGTGCCCGGTAACGCCCGGGAGAAAAGCTGTAGTGTTGTTTGAACGCCTTGGAAAAAGCCGTCGTCGTTTCGTAGCCGACCCGGGTCGCAATCCGGGCGATGGCGTCGTCGCCGGATTCGAGCATCAGCGCGGCCTCATCCATGCGTCGCGCGACGAGGTAACGGTACACGGGCTGGCCGACGAGCCTGGTAAAACGAGCTGCAAAGGCCGAGCGGCCGAGCCCGACATGGCGACCCAGCGCGCCAAGGGTCCACTGACGTTCGGGGTGTTCGTGGATCAGTTGAATCGCTTTGCCGATGGACCGATCCGCAATTGCACCGAGCCACCCACCTTCGCCGGGACCAAGAGATTTGATCCAACTGCGCAGCACCTCGACAAAGAGCACCTCGGTCATTCGCGAGAGCACCGCGAGCTGGCCGGGACGCTGGAGCGCTGCCTCGGCTACCATCCGCTGCAGGATCGTCTCAAGCCAGTCTCGATCCGCCGCGGGCCTCAAGTGCAGGACCGGCGGTAGCAACTCCAGTACGTTGTTCGCTGATGGGCGCAACAAGCTGAAGCGACCGCAGATCATCGTCGAAATCGGTTTTCGCCCACCGCCGTGATGGACGAGACCGACGTGCGCCGGCCATCGATCGAGATTGGCCAGCGGCACCGGCTTCGTTCCGCGACCCGACCGCAGAACGTGAGGCTCGCCGCGGACAACGAGGACGAAATCGCCCTCCGCCATCTGAATCGTTGGTCCATCCTCGAGCGCGATGCTGGCTGAACCCCGGCTGAGATAATGAAAGATTGCATCGGGGGATCGAGGCAGCGCCACGCTCCAGGGGCTGCCGAACTCGTAGTGGAAGAGCACGGTCCCTTTCAGACGAACGCGATCGAGTACGTCGGTGAGGATGTCCACGGTCGCTAAAGTAAGTCCGCGGACGATCGAGCACAAGATCTGGACGATTGTGCTCTAGCGTCCGCGACACCGTCGCCCCAGGTCCCTCGGAGACCGTCGTCTGTGTGGGAAAAGGAGCAATAGATACTAAATGACCTGCTCTAATTATGCAGCCGGTTATGCAACTGGTGAAAACGCCCCGAGGGCTGCGGCGTCTGGCACGCCATCAGAAGGCGAAATCAAATGACAACAATAAAGGCGATGCGGCTGGCTTCGCTAATCACTGGAATCAACGTCCTGGTCGCGAGCGGCTTTTCCATCGCGGCGATGTTCCGTCCGGAAGCCGTGGTGCCTGCCGGCTCCATTCCAACAGAGGCGTCGTTGCTACTAGCCATGTACGCGGCGGCGCGCACAATTCCGCTGGCTTTGTTTGCATTGGCGGCAATCTACAAACAAGCGACGTCTGCGTTGCTGATCCTGGGCTCGCTCGCGGGCGCCATGCAATTGCTGGATGCCGGAATCGGCCTGTTTCAGCATGATCTGGGGAAATTCGCTGGGCCGCTCTTTATTGCCGTCCTCCAATTCTTCGCGGTGTATCTGCTTCACAGATCCGTGCGGATCACGCCGCAAACCAAGCGTGGATGAACGCGCGCTACCCTTTAAGACCAAAGCGAGGGGTACGTCGGTGGGAATGTCCACGCCGGCTACGTAAGTCCGCGGACGATCGGGCACAAGATCTGGACGATTGCGCTCTAGCGTCCGCGACTCCACCGACCCAGGTCATAGTTGCAGGTCATGGCTAACCGCCGCCCTGATCCTGCGCGGACTTGAGGAGGAGATAGACATGACGAAGCCACCGACCATCCTAAGCCGTCCGATCCTAAGCCGTCGCAGCATATTTCGTGCCGGCGCCGAGCTGGCTATTGCCGCAACGGCAACGCCGTTGCTCACCCTCGCTGCGGTCCCGGCGGACGCCCGGCAAGCCGACGCGGAACCCTTAAACGGCAATGGCTTCTATCGCTTCAAGATCGGCGACCTCCAGGCGACCGTGATCTCCGATGGCTATGGGCAGATTCCGGTCGGGCCGATCTTCGCTATGAACGCCTCTGAAGCTGAACTCGCTCCGGTGTTGAAGGCAAACTTCATGCAGCCGGTGATCCAAATCACGAACAACCCGTTGGTGGTCGACACGGGACGAGAGCGTATCCTTGTCGATACTGGATTTGGTGAGAAACTCGGCCCTCCCTTCGGCAGCTTTCCCGGCCTCGAGGCGAACCTGCGCCGGGCCGGGATCACGCCGGAGAGCATAGATCTGGTCGTGATCTCGCACGGTCACCTTGACCATATCGGCGGCTTGGTGACGAAATCGGGCGCGCTGGCGTTTCCGAACGCTCAGTTTGTCTTTGTCGATATGGAGTGGAACTACTGGACCGGCGGCCGTTACGAAAGCGAGGTCAACAGTTCGCAGATGCCCGACCCGTTCAAGAAGGCCACGATTGCCGCGGTTCGAGAGAACTTACCACTGATCGCCGACCGATCCCGGTTCGTGAAGCAAGGCGGCGAAATCACAACCAGCGTGCACTATGTAGCGGCGGCGGGACATTCGCCGTCCCATGCCTCAATCTTGTTCACCTCGGGTAAGGAGCAGTTCGTGCATATGGGCGACATCGCCCATAATCCGGTGACGAGCCTCCAACATCCCGACTGGACGCCGGTGTTCGACTACGAGCCCGTGCAGGCGATCAAGTCGCGCAAGGCCATTCTGGACCGCGTCGCGACCGACCGGGTCATGGTGATGGGCTATCATTTTCCGTTCCCAGGTATTGGACATGTCGTCCGACACGACCTCGCATACCACTGGGAAGCCGTTCAATGGACCTGGTAGTGGAGCGGATGATCTCTCCCGGAGGCACGCGATGTCTTCCAAGCAGGAACGCTTCAGAGTAGCTGTCCTGGACGACTACCAGAATGTCGCTCTCTCGTTCGCGGACTGGTCGGCGCTGGATGCGCGGGCGACCGTCACAGTCTTTAACGACCATCTCGCGGACGCCGACGCCCTCGTCGAGCGTCTGCAGCCGTTCGACATCGTCTGCGTGATGCGAGAGCGCACGCCTATGACGCGTAGCATCATCGAGCGCTTGCCCAAGCTCCGCCTGATCGCCTCAACAGCGACACGGAACGCCTCGGTCGATCTCAAGGCTGCAGAAGAGCGGGGCGTGCAGGTCGTTCATACGGGTTACACCTCGGCGCCGACGATCGAACTGACTTGGGCCCTTATTCTGGCCAGTGCCCGTAATCTCGTTGCCGAGAACGCGTCGTTGCGCGGCGGCGGATGGCAGCAGTCGGTCGGTGATGACATGGCCGGGCAAACGCTCGGCGTCCTCGGTCTCGGCAACGTCGGCGGTGCGGTGGCGCAGATCGGCAACGCCTTCGGTATGAAGGTGACCGCTTGGAGCCAGAATCTCACGACCGAGCGCGCGGCTGAAGTAGGTGCCACACGCGTCTCGAAGGATGAGCTGTTCAAAGAGGCGGATATCGTCTCCATCCATCTGGTGCTCAGTAGAAGGACGCAAGGCCTCGTCGGTGCGACTGAACTAGCGCTCATGAAGCCGACTGCGCGCCTGATAAATACCTCGCGTGGACCGATCGTGGTCGAGGCCGATCTCATTGCGGCGCTTAAAGACAAAAAGATCACCGGCGCAGCCATCGATGTCTTCGATCAGGAGCCGTTGCCGCTCGACCATCCCCTCCGCGCGCTGGCGAACCTGCTGGCAACGCCGCATGTCGGCTACGTCTCCCGCGGCCTCTACACCCGCTTCTACCAGGATACGGTCGCAAACATCTGCCGTTGGCTCGACGACAAGGCAGCCGCTCACGGCGACACGCCTCATCAGTAGAGTGAGAAGTGACGGTTATGGGCAAGCTGCACGGAAAGGTGGCCGTGGTTACTGGCGGCGGCACGGGAATAGGTTTCGCCATTGCGAAGCGCTTCGTCGACGAAGGCGCCTTTGTCTTCATAACGAGCCGCCGCCAAAAGGAGCTCGACGAGGCCGTGAAGGCGATCGGCAGCAATGTCGTCGGCGTTCAGGGGGACGTCTCTAAACTGCAGGACCTCGATCGCCTCTTCGAAACCGTGAAGGCGAAGGGAAAGATCGATGTCCTGATCGCCAATGCGGGCACCGGCGAATTCGCTCCCTTGGCAGGCCTTACGGAGGAGCATTTCGACAAGCTCTTCGATCTCAACGTGAAGGGCGCCGTGTTTACGGTGCGAAAAGCCTTGACGCTGATCAACGACGGAGGGTCGATTGTTCTCATCGGCTCCGTCGCGAGCGTCAAAGGCACGCCTGCCTTCGGTACCTACGGCGCGACCAAGGCGGCAGTTCGCAATCTGGTGCGAACCTGGACCACGGAGCTGAAAGACCGTCGCATTCGTTCCAACGTCCTAAGCCCCGGTCCGATCAAGACGCCACTGTTGGATCTACAGCCACCGGAAGCCCTGGCGAGAATCGTAACCACCATTCCGATGGGACGCATGGGGGAACCGGACGAAGTCGCCAAGGCGGCGGTGTTCCTGGCCTCAGACGATTCCAGCTTTGTCACGGGTATCGAATTATTCGTCGATGGCGGCCGAGGTCAAGTTTGATCGGGGAAACGCGGCCGCTTTATGGAGAATGGCGATGCGTGCGATCGAGGCAAAGACTTTCTCGGGCTATGGCGGGCTGCGGCAGATCGAATTGCCTAAGCCGCGACCGACAAAGGACAGAGTGCTGGTCCGCGTAACTGCCGCCGGCGTCACGCCGCTCGATCACACGATCCTGTCGGGTGGACACCCTCGAGCCAAGGCGCCGCTGGTGCTCGGCAACGAGGGCGCAGGTGTCATTGAGGATGCCGGCGACTCCGGGCTCGCGGTGGGAAGCGGCGTAATGTTCACGGGGCCATACGGCGTTGCTGAGAATGGCGCGTGGCAAGAATGGCTGCTGGTGAAGCCCGAACATCTAGCGTTGGTGCCCGAGGCGGTCGAGGACGTAGTCGCAGCCAGCCTTCCGGTTGCCTATTTGACGGCGCAGATCACTCTGACGCTCGCCGGATTCAAGCCGGGCATCACGGTCCTGGCTCCCGGAATCGGCGGATCGGTCGGCAACGCGACCTACCAGCTCGCGCGGGCGCAGGGCGCCGGCAAGGCGATTTCGACGGCGGGCAGCGCGGCGAAAGCCGCTAAGGCGTGTGAGCTTGGCTTCAAAGACGTGGTCGACCTATCCGCAGAAGGCCTCGCCGAGGGCGTTCGGCGGATAACGGCCGGCAAGGGCGTCGATATCGTCATCGAGAGCATTGGCGGGAGCGTGACCAGTGAGGCGCTGACCAGCCTTGCGCCCGGTGGCGTCCTGATCACGCTGGGCTATTCCGGCGGACGCAAAACCACGATCGATGTGACAGACCTGATCTGGAAGCGCGCGCGGATGGCCGGCTTCTCTTTGTTCGCCCAATCATCGACCGCGATCTTTTCCGCCTGGCGGGACATCATCCCGCTGATCGTCAGCGGATCGGTCAAGCCGATCGTCGAGCGCGTCTTTCCGTTCGGCGAGGCGGGCGAAGCCTTGCGACATCTGACTGAGGATCGGCCGTTTGGCAAAGTCGTCCTGGCGGGGTGACAACGGAGAAGACAAATGCAGTCAAGTAACTCCGGTTTTCAGCGCTTGTCGCAAGCCGCTGTGTCGCGTTCGCATTTTCTCCGACTCGCTGCGGGTGCGCTGTTCCCATTCGTCGGCTGGCGCCTGCCGGCTGCTGCCGCCGCAAACCCTGAACTGGCGCAGAACAGTGGCGGGCCCGGCACCAAGCACGCCGCGGGGCCGGGCCGCGCGGGGGCTATCCTCGTGAGCCAGTTCGGACCCGTCAAAATTCACTCCTACCTCAGCCCAGCCGACGGCCTTGTGGTCAATACGCAGATGATCGAGGGGCCAAATGCGGTCGTCATCTTCGATGCTCAGCTCCTGCTGCCGTATGCCGCCGAAGTTGCGTCATACGTGCAGACGCTCGGCAAGCCCATCGATCGGATCATTGTCTCGCACGCGCATACCGATCACTGGGGCGGTCTTGGAGTTCTGACCGAGCGTTTCCCGAACGCTCGCGTGTTCGCCCTGGACGGGATCGCCGACCAGATCCGCGCCAGAGGCCCGGCGCGGCTCGATCGCCTGCGCCGGATTTACGGAGACCGGGCCGCGACGAAGGTGACCGTCCCGACGGGGACCATCAGCGAAGGTCCGCAGCGAATCGACAGCGTCACCTACGACTTCAAGCGGTTCGTCGATGCCGAATCGGATTCGCAGCTCGCCGCGCTGCTGCCCGAGCAAAAAGTGTTGATGGCGTTTGACCTGGTGTTTTCACCCCACCAACACGCCTTCACCGGGGCGAACCATTTCGATCACTGGTTGATCGTTCTCGAGACACTCAAGGCGCTCCAAGGCTACGACACGATCATCATCGGGCATGACACGCCGGTCGACCGCTCTGCGATCGACAGCACGATGACCTACGTCAAGCGCGCTAAGGAGATCTATGACGCTTCCGCCGACGCCAAAACCTATAGCGAGAAGCTAACAGCCGCTTTCCCCGATCTGCAGCAAGCCGGTTTTGTCGATTTGTCCGCCAGCTACCTCTACGCCGAGCCCCACTGAGCGGAGAGAGGCGGCGAGGGCCTGGGGCAAGAGTTCCATGAGCATACCTCGGAGATATGCAGACCAGCCTACAAAGTCTTTTCCAAGTGCGCCGGGGGCGCCTACTTGAGCAATAACACAGCAGCGCGTGCGCGAGCCCACGGTCTCTGAAGCGCTGCCAACGCTCCCGCTTAGCCATGCTTTGCCGGCAAGGCCAGAGCGATTTGCGAGAACAGATATGAGCAGCCCAGCCGCGGTGAGCAGCGCCGGACTGACCGGCACCGCGCGCACCGCAGCCGCCGCCTTCGCCAAGAAGGAAGTCGAGAATAGTGATGCGTGAAAAGGCAGCGGGAGCAGCATCAACAGCGCGTAACACTCATCACGTGGAGAAGTCCGATGGCTGACCTAGTGAAGAAACACAGCATTTCTTCTGAACTGGCACAGAAGATGGTGGAGGAAGCGGTGACCAAAGCCAGAGAACTTGGCGTCACCGAGAACGTGGCAATTCTGGATGATGGGGGAAATCTCAAGGCCTTTAGCCGGATGGACGGTGCCCCGATCCTTTGCATCGAGATGGCTCTGAACAAGGCGTACACCGCTCTGCTCGGTGTCTCAACGCAGGACTTCTTCAACTTCATTCGGACCGACCCGTCACTTTTGGCCGGCATCCCCACGCTTCAGCGGGTGGCGGCGTGGGGCGGCGGTTTTCCGATCAAGGTGAATGGAGAAATTGTCGGAGCGATCGGGCTGAGCGGGGCGCCCACGGTGCAGAACGACACTGATTGCGCGAAAGCAGCCCTGGCGCTTGTTACCGATGCGGTGCCGGCTGAGTAACGAATGCGCCCTAAGGTCGATCCGCTCGGCTCTTCGATCGGCGGCCTTGTCGCGCGAGAAAATGTTTCACCGAAACGCCGTCGAGTTTCCGGCGGCCCAACAAGAGGTCGTAACATGAGCACTCAAGTTGTCTTGATCACCGGCGGACTCTCGGGCATCGGGCGCGCCGCCGCCATTGCCTTCGCCAAGAAGGGCGCAAAGGTCGTCGTTGCCGGTCGGCGTGATGACGCCGGCAAGGCGCTTGTCAAGGAGCTGCGCTCTCTCGGTTCCGAGGCAGAGTTCATCAACGCCGACGTCCGCAAGGACGACGACGTCCGCGCTGTGGTCGACAACACCGTCGCACGGTTTGGCCGTCTCGATGTGGCGGTGAACAATGCCGGCACCGAAGGCCGGGTTGGCCCGATCACCGACCAGACCGCGGAAAGCTATGCCGCGACGTTCGACACCAATGTTCTCGGCGTGATCCTGAGCATGAAGCACGAAGTGCGCGTCATGCAGGGGCAGGGCAGCGGCAGCATCATCAACATCTCCTCGACCTACGGGCACGAGGGGGCGGCAGGCGCCTCCATCTATGTCGGCAGCAAGCATGCTGTCGAAGGCGTCACCAAGTCGGTGGCGCTCGAGGTCGCCAAGTCGGGAATCCGGGTCAATGCCGTCGCACCCGGTCCTACGGACACCGGCATGTTGACCCGCTTCACCGGCACGCCGGCGAACAAGGCGGCACTGGTGACGACCGTTCCGATGGCGCGCCTCGGCCTCACCGAGGAGCTTGCCAACGCGATTGTCTTCATTGCCTCGGAGGACGCGTCATTCATCACCGGCCACGTTCTCAACGTCGATGGCGGCAAGAGCCACTGACCAGAGAGGGCGTTTCGGAGATCGATCATGACCACATACACGCACCAGACCGCGCCGACGCAGTTCGCCCAGGTCAACGGTATCCGCTTTGCCTATCGCCGCTTCGGCAAACCGAACGGTGTGCCGCTCGTCTTCAACCAGCATTACACCGGCACCATGGACCATTGGGATCCAGCGGTGACCGATGGTTTCGCCAAAAGCCGGGAAGTGATTCTGTTCGACAATGCCGGCATCTCCTCCAGCTCCGGCGAGGTCCCTCCATCGTTCGCAGAAATGGGCGCCAATTCTGTCGCCTTCATCAAAGCGCTCGGACTGGCGCAAGTCGACGTGCTCGGCTTCTCGATCGGCGGATTTGTCGCGCAAGAAATCACCCTTGCGGCCCCCGATCTTGTTCGCCGCCTGGTACTGGTGGGGACCGCGCCGCGCGGCGGCGAGGGCATGGAGGGCGGCACGCCGGAAGGCAACCGCATCTTCAGCGCGAGCTACGACCCGCCCGATGACCTTTGGCTTAGCGTTTTCTTCACGCCGTCGGCAGCGAGCCAGGCGGCGGGCCGCGAATTTCTCAAGCGTTTCCGGCTTCGTTCAATGGACCGCGATCCCGAAGTGACCGACAAAGTGGCGCATGCGCAACGCGCGGCCATCGGCAAGTGGAGTGCTCGACGCCAACGTCCCTACGATTATCTGAAAGCGATCCAACAACCAACGCTGGTCGTGAATGGCAGCACCGATGTCATCATCTACACGGTGAACTCATTCATCCTGCAGCAGCAGTTGCCGAACGCGGAGCTGATTATTTACCCCGACTCCGCGCACGGCTCGCACCACCAATATCCCGAGCTGTTCGTCCGTGACGTCTCGGCGTTCCTGTCGGCCGCCGTTCCTTGGGCACCATGAGCGTCCACGCCCTTCGAACAGCAAAGCAAACGATCATGCACAATCTCACCGGAAAAACCGCACTCGTCACCGGCGCCTCCCGCGGCATCGGCCGCGCCAGCGCGCTGGCACTCGCCGCCGCCGGTGCGCAAGTCCTGGTGCATTACGGACACGGCGCCAATGAAGCCGACGGCGTCGTCGGCGAGATACGCAAAGCTGGCGGCCGCGGCGACGCGGTCGTGGCCGATCTGGAGAGAGCCGAAGGGCCGCACAAGCTTGCCAAGCTGGCGCGCGACGTCGTTGGCGACCGCCTCGATATCCTTGTCGCCAATGCGGGCATCTCGAAATCCGCTACCATCGAAGACACGACGATTGAGGATTTTGACAGGCTGTTCGCGGTCAACGTTCGCGCCCCCTTCTTTCTCGTACAGCAACTGCTTCCGATCCTGTCTAAAGGAAGCAGTATCGTTCTCGTCGCCTCGCTTGCGGCGCGCGGCGTTGTCGGGACGATCCCCGCCTATGCATCAACCAAGGGCGCCATTGACACGCTGGTGAAGCATTTTGCCGCACTGCTTGGCGCCCGTGGCATCCGTGTCAATGCAGTGGCCCCCGGTGTGGTCGATACCGACACGTCGAGCTTCACCAAGACGGACGCCGGTCGCGATTTTGCGGTTGGCATGCAGGCTTTGAAGCGTCTTGCCCAACCTGACGATATCGGTGGCGTCGTTGCTTTCCTCGCGTCCGAAGATGCGCGCTGGATCACCGGCGATACCATCCATGTGGACGGCGGTTCAAAGCTCTAAGCGTTGGCGGCGTTTGACGACAGCGACGCTCAATGGCGACTTGTTGGTCGCGCAAAGGGCGGGGCGCTCAAGTGCAAAAAGAGAGTGCAAAAAAATGGCAAAATCAACCGAGCAAGCAAACAAGGCGCTGGTACTCGAAGCGTTCGATACATTGTTCAATAAGCGCGACTACAAGGCTGCCGAGCGTTACTGGTCAACGAACTACATCCAGCACAGCGCCCACATCAAGCCCGGACGCGACGGCCTGTTCGACCTGATCCACAGCTCGCCGGCAGCGTTGAGATATGAGCCGGGCTCGATCGTTGCCGAAGGTGATTACATGATCGTTCACGGCCGGTTCTCGAACACTGGAAGGCCGACGAATTGGATCGCCGCCGATGTCGTCCGCCTGGCCGACGGTCGGCTCGCCGAACACTGGGACGTCTTGCAGGACGAAGCAGCCGAGGCCGAGTCGCAAAGCGGTCTGCCGATGTTCGGGAGCAAATTTGCCGGCTGACTTGACCGATATGGCTGCGTTGCCCCAAGGGGGGCAACGCAGCAGGCGCGCGAGCGTCATCCAGTCGCCCGCCCGGGCGCGGAGGCCTGCTCAACGCCCGTTACGCCAGAGGGAACCTCCCGTCTTGGAAGCCCAGATCCGAAAGGTGGATGCCATGTTAGAGCACGTCGAGCCGAAGCCCAAGACCGTGAAAATTCCCGGCCCCGATCACCCGATCAACGTCGAGCGCAACGCGAGTCGGGTCGTGGTGACGGTGGGCGGCCGTACTGTCGCCGATACGCGGGAGGCGTTGACGCTGCGCGAGGCGAACTACCCTCCGGTCCAATACATTCCGCGCAAGGACGTGGACATGACGCTGCTCGCGCGAACGGACCACGCCACCTACTGCCCCTACAAGGGAGACTGCGCATACTACAGCATTCCGCTGGGCGGTGTGCGCTCCACCAATGCTGTATGGACCTATGAATCGCCTTACGCGGCGGTAGTGGCCATCAGGGACTGTCTCGCCTTCTATCCAGACCGCGTCGACGCGATCGAGCAGAGGCCGGGCGGTTAACAGCCCTTCGGGCGGACGCCGCGGAGGACGACGACTCCAGGCACCGAAGTTCTCGTGCACTGCGGTTGCGGCGTAAAAGAAGCCGACGGCGTCGTCACCGGATTCGCAAAGGCAAAACCGTATGCGGGAAAGCCGCCCGTACCGGCGTGTGCGGGGACGTGCAATGAAACGTACGTCCCCACCGCTGCTTTCGCGACTTCCGGTAATGATGCTGTGGACGGCTCCTCCACCGGCACGCGAGTGCCATGTCCGATCTTGGAGCAACAGCCGACATCAGGAGGCGCTATGGGCTCGACGGGTCGGTAGCTTTTGACCCAACTGAGACATTCGACCTAACCGAACAATCCCATCGAGCTAGCGGAACAATCCCATATTGTGTTTGAGGAGCCTGGATTTTTCGTTTTTCAGTACGGGCCGGAGCCAAACCTTAGACTGAAAAAGTGAGGGAAGTGCCCGGTCCGTCGCGTTTGCCCTGTCGCCAATTGCTGTCGCCTTTGCAATCACATGCGATACGGCAAGCCTCGCAGTTTCAAACCATTCCGGATAGCTGATCTGGGCTCCGCTAACTAAGCTCAACAAACGATCGTCAACGCCGCGGAAGTACGGGACAATCTAGCCGACATACAAGTGGCTTCCAGCGCAATGCTGCCACGGAGCGCCTCCATGAGGTTCACCGCGCTCTGGGGCCTCGTCAGTGCATACTCGCGGGATACCGGCAGACCGGCCCTTCCTCTTCTTGAGCATAGCCACGACCGCTTCCTCGTAGCGATCCACGATCTCGTAGGGATAGCGGAGCGCTGCTATGAGGGCCGGTCGCCGCTCCCATGTAGCAGCAAGCCTGTATTGCATGAATCAAGTTGGCAGCTTTGGTTCTGGCCGGTGTGACGCAATTGACCACTAGCTGTCTGTCAACACCAACACCCGCTGCGGCTCGGGCACAGGTGGTACGATGCAATGGGGTGGCGGCAAAAGCGGTGATTCACCGCTGACGAAACTGTCCACCGTTAAATCACCGCACGGCGGACAAAGCTACCCGGTATTTAGATTCGGAGAAAAGTTACGGTTACCCCTGCGGCGCTTGATCTTCTGACGCGTTGGCCGATTTGCTCGCGGCCGACGTGGAAATTTCGAGAGCACGTCTGAGCAGCAAAAGCTCGGCGAGTTGAGCAATCTGACGCTGCGACTGCCGTATGCGGTACTGACGCTCGCACCCGTAGCAAAACAACACGACGAACTCGACAAAGAGGACGAAGGCCATGTCACATCCCGATCTTATCGACCCACTTGCGAAGCAACGGCACCGGGAAGCCTTCACCGTAGCCGGCGGCGACCGTCTTTTCCTCATGCCCTAGCAATGCCCACCGCACGTCCTCCGGGCAACCGGCGGCGCGTAGCCGATCCTGCGCTCGGTGCCTGAGCGAGTGGATCACCTTGCGCGGATCGACGATGCCGCAGTCATTCAGGAAGCGGTTTAGATGCTTCGACGCCGTATCCGCAGGGTCCGCGAGTTTGCGCACGAACAGCGGCCCCTTAATGACCCTTGGTAAGTACGGCAACACACAAGCCGGGAGCGGTACGCGGCGCTTTGATTGCTCCGTCTTGTGACCCACTATGACATAGCGCACGCCGCGCTCTTTCATTTCGCCGTCAATCTCGAATGCTTCCGACAACCTCATGCCCGTGCACGCGAGTAGCCGGAACAACAAGGCATCGGCCTCGTCGAGCTTGTCGAGATTGCGCTTGACCACCTTCATGTCAGCTTCGTCGAGTGGCAGACGGGTCACCTTGTCGTCGCGCTTCGGCACGATGCTGACGAAGGGATTGAACCTCAATCGACCTTCCCGAATGGCGAGATTGACGGCGGCGACGAGCCATCCGATCTTTTTGCGGATGCTCGCGCTTTTGAGACCTTGAGCCTCGAAGTGCGCGACGAGCTTGCGACCATCATCCCGCGTCGCGTCCTTCAATGGCTTATCGCACAGCGATTTGAACAGCGCCCAAGTAGCTCGCGCTTCGCGCTCGTAGTAACCGGTGACGTTGGCGTGTTGCAGATACGTTTCAAAAATCGCGTCGTCGCCGTTCTTAACTGCCACGGTCGGGCGCGGTTCGCGGTTTAGCGAGCGCACGAACTTCACAACTGCGCGTGCTGAGGACTGCGGGTAAGGCGGGACAACCATTTGCTGCACGTTCGGCTCCGTTCGCAGGTATGTACCGTTGTGGTTCAGATAGATCAGTTCGCGTTCGTTGGCGACGATCTTTCCACCGTCAAAATCCGGATGCTCACCGGGTTCGAGTTTGCGAACCGTTTGCAGATGGGGCCGTGCGGCCAACAGTGCGGCCTTGTGTGCGGTAATCATCGGCCCGGCCAGTACCTCTGCTTCTCGATGGTCGGACGTGCCCAGCGATAGTTCCTTGCGCTTCTCGCCGGGCGAGCGCAATTTCACGTACCAGTTTGCCGAACCGGGCCGCTGGAACAGGTAGCTGCCGTGTCGCGCCCTAGCCATGGGGTTGTCACTCCTGCAGCGGCGAGTATAGTCGGCGACAGCCCTTGGCGACAATGGATTGGCGACATAATTGGCGACATAGTAAACCATTGATATTGTTAGGTCGGGCGCTTAGCTCAGCGGGAGAGCGTTCCCTTCACACGGGAGAGGTCGTAGGTTCAATCCCTACAGCGCCCACCAAAAAACCATTGAAAATTAAGCACTTCTTAAATCACCTACCTGCCGCTACTGGCTGCCGCTAATCTCTGATGCGAATGTCTGCCGCTATGCGTGAAGCGCAACTTCGGCCCGTCTCGACAAGAGCGAGCAATTGCTATTCCGGCTACTGGCGGCCACGGGGATGCGATTGAGCGAGGCTTTCGAGATTAATAGCGAACTGAGAGAGCGCGGCGTGCGCTATGTGGTCATCGACCACAAGATGGAGCAATCAAGGCGCCGCGTACCGCTCCCCGCCAACATGTTGCCGTATCTGCCCGCGACCATCGCGGGACCGTTAATCCACCATGGCCCGCGTACCGCGTCGAAGCGACTCAATCGGTTCCTAAACGATTGCGGTATTGTCGATCCGCGCAAGGTAATCCACAGTTTACGCCATCGTGCACAAGATCGGCTCCGGGCGGCCGGATGTCCAGTCGATATTCGTTATGAGTTGCTTGGTCATGAGAAAAAGACCGTTGCCGGATACGGCGTCGGCCATCCCATGCCGCTGCTCAAAAGGTGGATTGATAAGATCAGTTTTTAGGTTTCGTCTTGCGGCTGATCTTCTTTAGTCTCTTGTTGCTCTTTCTCAGCTACCGAGACAGTGGTGCCGGGCTTTAACATCAATGTCACCGTGACCTTGACGCCGTTTACGGTCACTTCGACCGGAAAAGAGATCGGCTCGGGCTTGTTATCGTCGGCCGTGCGGGTGAGCGTAGCAGAGACGGAGTGGCCTTTTTAGGGTGTGCACTATGAATTCGGGATGTTCACTTAGGAGCAGAAAGACGACTTGGGAGCGGTTGTCACCACCCGCAATATCCTGAACACCTTGCAGCAGCTTCTCGGTTATGCCGTCGACCACGACATGCTCAGCATCAACGTGGCGCGAGGGGTCAGGGTGATCGACCGGCGCGACGAGGGCGCACGCAAGATCGTGCCACCGACCAAGGGAGCCATGCGCGCCCTGCTCGCAGTCGCCGATAAGGATTTTCGATTCTTGGTCGAACGTCATCCGACGCCGCAGCCATCGGTCGGGATTAGTTGGCGAAAATGCGGATCGGAGATCCGCCGATCGCGGGCCCGATCGTCAACGTGAGTCGGCCTTCAGAGTGCCAATTTGTCTCGCGACGCTGCTCGCAAGCCCCTTGGTATCGCATTGGAATCACGGCGATTCTCAAGCGCGCTTGAAATCTCATTTTTCCCGCTGTAAATGGCAAAATCAATGTTTATGGCATAATAATTGACGTTTGAAACATGATCACTGCTGCGCAACTCCGCGCCGCACGCGCGTTACTCGGCATCGACCAACGCAAGCTCGCCGAATCGTCGAGTCTGTCGCTGCCGACTATCCAGCGCATGGAGGCAAGCGACGGAGTCATTCGCGGCAATGTCGATTCATTGATGAAGCTGGTGGCAGCGCTTGACGCCGGCGGCGTCGAACTCATCTCCGACAACGCGACCAGCTCCAGTGGCGGCCGCGGTGTACGGCTGAAGAGATCGGCCACATGACCCTGACGGTCGCTTTGTCGTGCGCCGCGGTACTTCTTGCGGTCGCCGTTGTCGCCGCGAGCATTGGGCGCAAGGCGGCAGCGAACTCGGTCATCTACGGCCTTTGCGCGGCCGTCGCGTTGATCTCACTATTCGCTGCGTTAAAGCATTTGCTCGGGGCGGCGCCGGTCGAAAGCTTGGTGCTGCCGTTCGGCATTCCATGGCTCGGGTCGCACTTCCGTATCGACGCACTTTCGGCGTTCTTTCTCGCAGTTGTCGATCTCGGCGCTGTCACGGCAAGCGTGTTCGCGATTGGCTATGGCCGCCACGAGGACGCGCCATCGCGGGTTCTGCCGTTCTATCCAGCCTTCCTGGCCGCCATGATGTTCGTCGTGATGGCGGATGATGCTTTCAGTTTTCTTTTTTCCTGGGAGTTCATGTCGCTCACGTCTTGGGCGCTGGTCATGTCCCACCACCGCATGCGCGAAAATGTTTACGCCGGCTATGTCTATCTCGTCATGGCGAGTTTCGGCACGCTGGCCCTGCTGCTGGCGTTCGGTCTGCTTGCTGGTCCCGAGGGGCTCTACACGTTCGCTCAGATACGTGCTGCGCCTCCGACTGCCGGGCTTGCAGCCCTGGTGTTGGTCCTCGTCCTGATCGGCGCGGGCTCCAAAGCGGGCCTGGTGCCGCTTCACGCCTGGCTGCCGCTCGCCCACCCGGCGGCGCCGAGCCATGTTTCCGCATTGATGAGCGGCGTGATGACGAAAGTCGCGGTGTACGGCTTCGTCCGCATCGCACTCGACCTCGCGGGCGAGCCGGCATGGTGGTGGAGCATCGTCGTGCTCGCACTTGGCGGCATCACGACCGTGATGGGCGTGCTTTACGCGCTCATGCAGCATGACCTGAAGCGGCTGCTTGCATATCACACCGTGGAGAACATCGGCATCATCTTCATCGGGATTGGTCTCGCGCTTGCGTTCAAGGCGCATGGCATGGTGTTTGCGGCCGCGCTCGCGCTTACTGCCGGATTGCTGCATGTGTTCAATCATTCGGTCTTCAAGAGCTTATTGTTCTTCGGATCCGGCGCTGTGCTCGCTGCCACCGGTGAGCGCGATATGGAACATCTCGGCGGCCTCATCCACCGCATGCCGCGAACAGCGTTCGTGTTCCTCGTCGGCTGCGTCGCCATATCTGCGTTGCCGCCACTCAACGGTTTTGTCTCCGAATGGCTGACGTTCCAGGCGATATTGCTTAGCCCGCAATTGCCGTCGTGGGGTCTCAAGCTCCTGGTGCCGGCGGTCGGTGCGCTGCTTGCGCTTTCCGCGGCGCTCGCCGCCGCCTGCTTCGTTAAGGCGTTCGGCATAACGTTCCTCGGCCGCCCGCGCACGTCGGCGGCCGGGCACGCGACAGAGACCGACCAGTTCTCGCTCGCCGCGATGTACTTTCTCGCCGCACTCTGCCTCGTAGCCGGCGTGCTGCCGGGGCCGTTCATCGATGCCCTGGCGCCGCTGGCCGACGAAATCGTCGGCGGGCGTATGCCGATGCAGATGGGCCAGCAATGGCTGTCGATTGTGCCGATCGCCGCCAGCCGCAGCTCCTATGACGGCCTCCTGGTCTTTCTGTTCATGGTCATATCCGGCACGCTTGCGGCCTTCGCGATCCACCGCCTCGCTTCGGATCGGCTGCGCCGCGCGCCAGCGTGGGATTGCGGCTATCCGGATGCAAGCCCGGCGACCCAGTACACCGCTTCGAGTTTTGCCCAGCCGATCCGCCGCGTATTCGGCACCGTCGTGTTCCGCGCGCGCGAGCATGTTGACATGCCGCCGCCCGGCGACATGCGGCCGGCGCGCATCGTCGTCGATCTGCGCGATCTGATCTGGGACGCACTTTACATGCCCATCGCCGCCGCTATCCACGCTGCCGCGGACCGCCTCAACCATCTGCAGTTCCTGACCATCCGCCAGTTCCTCAGCCTGGTCTTTGCCGCCCTCGTTATCCTGCTGCTGGTGCTCGCCATATGGCCATGATCCTCGACTTCGCGGTCCAGGGCGGACAGATGCTGCTGGTGCTGCTGCTGGCGCCCCTGCTCACCGGCTTCGTACGCAAGGTGAAAGCGCGCTTCTTGAGGCGGCAGGGGCCGCCGCTCATTCAGCCCTACCTCGACCTTGCCCGGCTCATGCGCAAAGAGGTCGTCCTCGCGGAAAGTGCTTCGTGGCTGTTTCGGGTCATTCCTTATCTGATCTTTGCCGCTACATGGGTCGCGGCATCACTCGTGCCGACGTTCCGGACCGGACTGTTATTCTCATGGTCGGCCGACCTCATCGTCATCATCGCGCTCCTCGGCAATGCGCGCTTCTTTCAGGCGCTGGCCGGGCTTGACGTCGGTACGAGCTTCGGCGGCATAGGGTCGAGCCGTGAAGTCATGATCGCTTCGCTCGCCGAGCCGGCCATGATCATGATGGTGTTCACGCTGGCGCTAATTTCCGGCTCGACTCAACTCTCCACCATAGCGGAATTCATGAGTTCGCCTGCGGTGGGGCTGCGCGTGTCGCTCGCCCTCGCGCTGTTTGCGCTCATAATGGTGGCGATCGCCGAAAACGGACGCATCCCGGTCGATAATCCCGCGACGCACCTCGAACTCACCATGGTGCATGAAGCCATGGTGCTGGAATATTCCGGTCGGCACCTGGCCCTGATCGAGCTAACCGCATCACTCAAACTCATTCTCTACCTCTCGCTGATCGCCTGCCTGTTCTCGCCCTGGGGCCTCCAGCAGGGCGGTGGTGGAGCTGAGGACATCGCGATCAGCGTCGTGGCGTATGTCGGTAAGCTCGGCGTAGGCGGTTTCCTGCTTGCACTGTTCGAGATGTCTATCGCCAAGATGCGCGTTTTCCGCGTGCCTGAATTTCTTGGCGTGGCCCTCATGCTCGCCCTGCTCGCGGTGTTGTTGCGGTTTGTGTCGGGGAGCCTTTGATGAGCCGGCTCGGCTTCGATATCGCCCACCTGCTTGCCGGCTTGCTGGTCTTAATCAGCTTCCTGCAGCTCTATCAGGATCGACTCTACGCGCTGCTGAATATATTCGCGCTGCATGCGCTGGTATTGGCGCTATCGGTGGCCTGGCAGGCATTCATTCAGGATGCGCCGCACCTCTACGTCACTGCGGCGCTCGCGCTCGCCTTCAAGGCGATCATCATCCCGGTCGTGCTGCACCGGATTATTGTACGCCTCGGCATTCATCGCGAGATCGAGCAGGTCGTCGGCGTCGGCCCTGTGATGCTCGCCGGCATAGGTCTCGTTGCGCTGTCGATGGTCGTCATGTTGCGTGTAACGCAGCAGGCCGATCCGCTGGCGCGCGAGGACCTGGCGTTTGCGCTGGCCGTAGTGCTGCTCGGACTGCTCATGATGGTGACGCGGCGCAATGCCGTCAGTCAGGTCGTCGGCTTCATGTCGCTCGAAAACGGTCTCGTCCTCGCTGCGACCGGCGCCAAGGGCATGCCGTTGGTGGTGGAAATCAGCGTCGCGTTCTCGATCCTGATCGCCTTCATCGTGATTGGCATTTTCCTATTCCGTATCCGTGAGCGCTTTGACACGGTCGACTTGCAGGCGCTCGACCGCTTTCGCGGAGAGCGGCGATGAGGTTCGACGCTCTTGCCGCAGTGCTCCTGATCCCCGCGTGCGCGTCGGTGTTACTGGCGCTGCTTCCGGGATACCGGATCACCGCCCGCCTCAACGTGTTGGCGACGTTCGCTGCCTTCATGTCGGCGATATCGCTGTTCGCCGTGCGGCCACAGCCGGGGTCGTATCTCCTGGTCGACAATCTCAACAGCACATTCATCGTGCTCACCACGTTCGTTGGATTCACTACCAGCGTATTCAGCGCGAGTTACATCGGCTACGAACTCGAGAGTGGGAAGCTCACCTCGAGGTCGGTGCGATTCTATCACGCGATGTACCAGGTATTGATGTTCGCGATGAACCTTGCGCTCGTCGCCAACAATATCGGGGTGATGTGGGTGGCAATTGAGCTGGCGACGCTGACCACCGTGATGATGGTGGGCATCTACCGCACCCATGAAGCGCTCGAAGCGGCGTGGAAATACTTCATCCTCGGCAGCGTCGGCATCGCGCTCGCGCTGTTCGGCACCATTCTGGTCTACATGGCGGCGCGGCCGGTCGTTGGCGAAGGTTTCGACGCCATGGTGTGGACTACGCTGGTCGATCGCGCCGGGTCGTTCGATCCAGCCTTGCTCAACGTCGCCTTTGTTTTCCTGCTGCTCGGCTATGGCACCAAGGTCGGGCTAGCGCCCCTGCACGCCTGGCTGCCCGACGCCCATGCCGAGGGGCCGACGCCGATCTCGGCAGTGCTTTCAGGATTGCTGCTCAATGTCGCGCTCTACGCCTTGTTGCGTTTCAAGATGCTGCTGGCGGTCAATCCCGCGGCGCTCGCGCCCGGGCCGCTCATGGTGACGCTCGGGCTCATTTCACTCGTGTTCGCGGCTTTCATGCTTTACCGGCGCCGCGACATCAAGCGCATGTTTGCCTACTCGTCGATCGAGCACATGGGTATCATCACCTTTGCGTTCGGCATGGGCGGTCCGCTCGCCAATTTCGCCGGCTTACTCCATATGACCATGCATTCGCTGACAAAGTCGGCGATCTTCTTCGCGGTTGGTCACGTTGCGCAGATCAAGGGCACGCAACGAATCGCCGACATGGGTGGTCTCACCGAAACCAATCCGGTACTTGGCTGGGGACTGATCCTCGGGGTCATTGCGATCGCCGGGATGCCGCCGCTTGGCATCTTTATGAGCGAATTTCTCGTGGTGAGCTCGACCTTCGCGCGCTCGCCGGCGCTGGCGATAGTCCTTGTCTTCGGCCTTCTGGTCGGCGTTGGCGGGTTGTTCATGCGGCTTAATGCCGTTGCGTTCGGCGAGCCGCGCGGGCCAACCGCTAAGTCCAAGGCGTCGTACGTGCCGCTGTTCTCGCACCTTGCTCTTGTGCTCATGGCCGGCGTCTACATGCCCCCGGCGCTCGTCGCCTGGTTCGAGAGTGTTGCCAAGCTGCTCGGATAGCACCCATGTCCGTACTCACCGACATTATCGCGCAGGCTCGTCGGGTCGAAGGCCACCGACCATGGCCGCGCGTAGTCGTGGCGCCGGAAGCTTGGCGCGTGGTGGCGAGCGAGCTTGCGGCCGGCCACGTCACGTTGCTCGGCCTGTGGGGCGACACCGGCGCCGTGCATATGGCGGTGATGGACGAGGTCGCGGGCGACATCAACGTCGTCAGCATTGAATGTCCCGATCGAGGATTTCCATCGGTCGGCGCGTTGCATTCGCCCGCCATCCGGCTGGAGCGTGCCATCCAGAGTCTCTACGGACTGGAGCCGCTCGGCGCGGTGGACACGCGGCCATGGCTCGATCTCGGCTCCTGGGGCGTGCAACATCCACTCGGCGCTCGCACCCCGGCGCCGGCAGAACGACCTGCCTATCCGTTTCTGCCCGTGGAAGGTGAGGGCCTGCACCGGATTCCCGTCGGTCCCGTTCACGCCGGCATCATCGAGCCGGGGCACTTCCGCTTCACGGCGAACGGCGAGACCGTCGTAAGGCTCGAAGAACGCCTCGGCTATGTGCACAAGGGCATCGAGTCTCTGATGGCGGGCGCGACGATCGAAAGAGCGGCGCAACTGGCTGGCCGCACCTCGGGCGATAGCACGGTCGCCTACGCACTGGCCTTCGCCCACGCGGTGGAAGCCGCGTTGAATATCGCCGTTCCACCCCGTGCGTACTACCTTCGCGCACTCATGGCGGAATTGGAGCGGCTGGCCAATCACTTCGGCGATATCGGTGCGATCTGTAACGATGCCTCTTTCTCTCTCATGCACGCGCACTGCAGTATCCTGCGTGAACGCATCCTGCGTGCCGCCGACGCCTGTTTTGGGCATCGGCTGATGATGGATAGGATCATCCCCGGCGGCGTCGCTTGCGATCTGGCCGCCGATGGCGCCCTTCATCTGAGAGAGACATTTGCGGAAATCCGTCAGCGCTTTCCTCGGCTCACGGAGCTTTACGACAATACCGCCTCGTTGCAGGACCGTACCGCAAAGACCGGCGTGCTGCGCACCGAATTGGCACATCAGTTCGGGGCCGGTGGCTACGTCGGCCGCGCCAGCGGCCGGGTCTTTGATGTCCGCAAGACGTTTCGCTATGCGCCCTATGACCAGCTTGAATTCGAGGTGCCGGTACTGGCCGCCGGTGACGTCAATGCACGCGTCTGGGTCCGCATCCACGAGGTTGAACAGAGCCTCGCCCTCGGTGATCAAATTCTGCGGCGCCTGCCGGACGGTGCCATCGCGGTCTCGGTCACGGCGACCGGCGAAGCGTCGGAAGGGCTCGGCCTCGTCGAAGGATTCCGCGGCGACGTGCTCGCCTGGTTACGGCTCGAGGGCAATCGCGTCGTGCGCTGCCATCTGCGCGACCCGTCATGGTTTCAATGGCCGCTCTTGGAAGCCGCGATCGAGGGCAACATCGTCGCCGATTTTCCACTGTGCAACAAATCGTTCAACTGCTCTTACTCGGGGCACGACCTCTGAGGCTACGCCATGCGCAGAACGCTGTTCGAAGGCCTCGCTCGCAGTCCTCTGACCGAACCGCCCCCGCCTGCGGACAACTCGGCGCTCGCCGAATTGGGCGCGAATGTCGATCGCGTGGCCCGACGACGACTCGGTCGCAGCTTGTCGATCCGGGCGATCGACGCCGGCTCTTGCAACGGATGCGAGTTGGAAATGCATGCGCTTAACAACGCGTTCTATGATCTCGAACGCTTCGGCTTACGTTTTGTTGCTTCGCCGCGGCACGCTGACGTGCTCATGGTTACGGGACCGGTGACTAAGAATATGCGTGAGGCTCTGGCACGTACCTACAATGCAACGCCGGATCCAAAATGGGTCGTTGCGATTGGAGATTGCGCCGTCGATGGCGGTATATTCTCCCACAGTTATGCGGTGGTCGGCGGCGTCGGTAATGTTCTGCCGGTCGATCTCCATATTCGCGGCTGTCCGCCGCGGCCAATGCAATTGCTCGCGGGCCTGCTCGTACTGCTCAAAGGGTAAGGCTCGAGACATCCACGATAGGCAAAGCGGAGAGAATTGACCTTTTGGTCGAGCATATCGCGATCGGGTCCAGCTCTTGATCGGTCGCCTTCGCCCTAGGCCCCCCGCGATCCCATCGGAGGCCTGACGCGACCTTATCGCACGCACTTAGCGTTCGGAGCGTATGCGGAAATTAGCCATGCGGCGGCGCCAGATCTCGGTATCGAGGACGGCGCGGTTGACCACAAGATGTGGCGTGCGTCCGTGCTGAACGTCCAAAACCGCCTTCACGTCGGCGGCACCATTGCCGGCGAAAAGCTGGTCGGTCCAGCACAGCGCATGCGGTGCCAGGATGACGTTGTCCAGCCTCAGGATCGGATCATCGGCATCGGGCGGCTCCTGCGCGAGAACGTCGAGCCCGGCACCGGCGATGCGGTGCTCTGTTAACGCTGCGGTTAACGCCTGCTGATCGACGATCGGGCCGCGTGCCGTGTTGATCAGGTAGGCCCCGCGTTTCATAAGGGCAATGCGCTCGGCGTTGACAAGGTGACGAGTCTGCGGCGTCAGTGGGCAATTGATGCTGATGACGTCGCTGCGGCGGAAAATGTCGTCCAGTTCGACGAGCTCGACGCCGAGTTCGGCTGCGAGCTTAGCGTCGGCATAGGGATCGTGGGCGAGGAAGCGCATGTCGAACGGTCGCGCCAGACGAAACATCTCAGCGCCGACGTTACCGATGCCCACCGAACCAAGAACGCGGCCAACCAGTCCGAGGCCCATGTGTTCGCTCCTGCGCGCAAACCCGGGTGAGCCTTCGCGCGTCAGCGCGTCCTTAACCATCAACTTGCCGGTCAGCGCCAGCATCAGTGTGATGATGGAGACTGCGACCGGGCGGCGGACGCCGTCTGGCGTAATGACAAGGGCAATGCCTGCTCGCGTGCAGGCCTCCACATCCACGGTGTCGTATCCGACGCCGAAACGGGCCACCAGCGCAAGCCGGCCGTTGGGATGAATGCTGTCCTGGGTGAAGCGATGGAGTAGCAGGATGAGGGCGTCGAAGTCGGCAAGCTGGTCAGCCCGCACCGGATCCGAGGACTGAAGATAGGAAACCTCGACGCCGGGAGCTTGATGCAACGGCTCGAGATCAAAGTCAGGGAAGACGGGAGAGCCGTCGGTTTTCAGGAAGTCACCCGACAGAGCCACGCGAAAGTGGCCGCTCATCGCTTCCTCATTGCCTTCCTCGGAGCGCAGCCCTCGCGCAGCTTGGCGAGGGCCTCGGTAAGAGCGTCGTGCAGCACCCAGACGTCGCCCGAATAGCAGATGAAGTCGAAACCCTTGTCGTAATACTCAATGCCCTGCTGCACGGTGGGCACCAGGCGGCCCAAGGACTTTTTGTGCTTGGCGGCCGCAGCGGCGACGCGCGTGATGGCGTCGGTGAATTTTTTGGAGCTGAATTCACCCGGCACACCAAGCGATACCGAAAGGTCGAAATGGCCGACCCACAGGCAGTCGACGCCGGGCAGCGCCGCGATCGCGTCGACGTTTTTCACGCCCTCCACCGTCTCGATCTGGCAGAACAGAGTGCTGCGCCGGTTGGCCGCCGCGAACTTCTCGGCGACCGCGCCCGGCCGATAGCGGTCATGCGAGACCTGGAGCGCGACGCCGCGGCCACCTTCGGGCGTGTATTTCATGGAGTTCAGAATGTGACGCGCCTCGGCAACCGAGCCGACCATCGGCAGCATCAGGCCTTCCGCGCCCATGTCCATGGCCCGCGCAATGTGGTGATATTCCTTCGACGGCGCGCGGACGATGACTGGCAAGTCGGCAGCCTCAAAATAGCGGACGGCGCTCTTCACCGTCTCGAAGCCGAAACCCGAATGTTCGAGATCGAAGAGCACGAAGTCGCAGCCGGCTGATTTGAGGATGTGGCCGATGCCGGGCGTCGCGAACTCGACAATGAAATGACCCAACTTCGGCGACTTGCTGCCGGCAAAATCCTTAAGGCCTTGCGCTGCCATTCTGCTTTCCCCTAGCTGCCGCCTAAAACGCGACGGTTCAGAAATTCTCATCCGGCAATCAATCCGACCATCACAACGGCATCGAGGTCGAATTCTGCGTCGCCAGTCGCGGCGCACGAGGTCGGCGATCGCGTGGGATGCATGCAGGGCATGTCAAGTTAAGGCCCCGATTGGCCGCCCGCCGGATTGTGGTCTAGGATGCCGCGTAGTGTCGAGTCCTCGGGCGGGGCGAATGATGCATGTATTGATCATCGGCGCCGCCGGCATGATCGGGTGCAAGCTCGCGCAGCGACTGGCGCGTGATGGCGAGCTCGCCGGCCGCCAGATTACTACACTTTCGCTCGTCGACATCACGCGGCCAAAAGAGCCCGCGGCCATCGGCGGCAGTTTGTCGTTGGGGGTCCTCGACATCTCGGATCCGGCCGCCGTAGCTGCTTGCATTGCGACGGGCCCGAACGTCATTTTCCATCTTGCGGCGGTCGTGTCCGGTGAGGCCGAGGCTGATCTCGACAAGGGCTATCGCAACAATTTCGACGGGACGCGGCACATACTCGAAGCGATCCGCCGGGAGGCAGCAAAGTCGCCGTATCGGCCAAGATTTGTCTTCACGTCGTCGATCGCGGTCTTCGGCGCGCCGTTTCCGGAGCCGATCGGCGATGAGTTCTTCACCACTCCGCTGACCAGCTACGGGACGCAGAAGGCGATCTCGGAACTGCTTCTCGCCGACTATTCGCGCCGCGGTTTCCTCGACGGTATCAGCATCCGCCTGCCGACCATCTGTATTAGACCCGGCAGGCCCAACAAAGCGGCGTCGGGCTTTTTCTCCAATATCCTGCGCGAGCCGCTTGCCGGCCAGGAGGCGGTGTTGCCGGTGTCGGAAGATGTGCGCCACTGGCATGCGAGCCCGCGCGCCGCCGTCCACTTCCTTCTTCACGCCGCGGCGATCGATTTGGCACCGCTCGGTGCGCGGCGGGCGCTGACGATGCCGGGACTCGCGGCCACAGTGGCCGAAGAGATCGAGGCATTGCGTCGGGTCGCCGGCGATAAGGCCGTAAAACTCATTCGCCGCGAGCCCGATGCCGCGATCGCCAACATCGTGGCTGGATGGCCGCGCACCTTCGACGCGCACCGCGCGCTGGCACTCGGATTCCGCGCCGACGCCTCGTTCGACGACATTATCCGCATCCACGTCGAAGACGAACTCGGCGGCCGCGTCCCGGTTCTGCAGTGACGGGTGAGCAAATTCCATACTTTCGGCCGAGAGGTCCTTCATGAGGTCGCTGACATGCCTCAACTAAGCGAATCAAATCTGCGCGAAGAAATTTGCCGGCTTGGCGAATCGCTGTTTTCGCGCGGACTCACCTTCGGCAGCGCCGGAAACATCAGCGTCCGGCTCGAGGACGGCTGGTTGATGACGCCGACCAACCTTTCGCTTGGCCGGCTCGATCCCGCAAGGCTCGCCAAACTCGGCGCCGACGGAAATCTCATCTCCGGCGAGCCGCCGACCAAGGAGAGTTTCCTGCATCGCGCCATGTACAGGGAACGGCCCCAGGCAGGCGCGGTCGTGCACCTGCACTCCACATACTCGGTCGCCGTGTCCGCTCTCGCCGACGTCGACGCTGCAAATGTACTGCCCCCGATCACCGCTTACTACGTCATGCGCATTGGCCAGCTACCGTTGGTTTCCTATTACCCGCCGGGCGATCTGGGTCTGGCCGACGCCGTGGGGCGGCTCGCCGGAAAGCACCATGCGGTTCTACTTGCAAATCACGGTCCGGTAGTTGCCGGCAACACCCTCGATGCGGCGGCCAACGCCATCGAAGAACTGGAAGAAACGGCGAAACTCTTTTTGCTTCTGCGCGGGTCCAACATGCGGTTGCTGACCGAAGCGCAGGTGGCGGCGCTAAAGCCGGCTTGAAAGGCAAATTGCCAGATCTGCCAAGCAGCGGCGGCCAACGAACGTGACGCGGCCTTTAGCTCACGGCATCATGCGCAGCGCATCCATGAAGAAGTCCGGACCACCAAAATTTCCCGACTTTAGCGTCAGCAGCATTTCACCGGACTTAGCCTCGATCGCCCGCAATACCGGCACGCCGGGCGCGATCTCGGGACCCACCAGAAATGCGGGGATGGCAAGACGGTCCACGACGGCGCCCGCAGTTTCGCCTCCAGCTACCACGAGTCGGCGGACACCGCGGTCCAAAAGACCTGCGGCGATCGCCGCCATCGCCTGCTCGATTGCATGCCCGCTTTCCGAACGGCCATGGCGCGCCTGCACGGTGGCGACCTGATCCGGCGTAGCGCTAGAAGCAAGCAGGATGGACCCCTTGTCGAGATGCTCGCTTGCCCACTCGAGCGCTCGCTGCACTTCCTGCGCCCCGTAGATGAGTCCGTCGGGATCGAGTCTGAGGACCGGCATCACCCGCTCGGCGCACGCGATCTGCGCGAGCGTCGCCTGTGAACAGCTGCCGGCGAGGCAGGCCGCGCGGCCACCAACGGGCGCTCCTATTGCGACTGTGGCGGCCATTGCCGCTATCCCGCGCGACGCGATGAGGCCGCGAGCCAATCCCAGGCCCAGCCCTGAAGCGCCGATTGACAGGTGCTGATCGAGCGCGGCGACGCCTATGGCTTCGAGGTCGCGCTCGAACACCGCGTCCGCAATGGCGGCCGCGAAACCGTCCTTGGCGAGATGGGCGACCCGGCTACGGATCGCGGCGGGACCGGCCGCCACCGTACTAAGATCGATGAGGCCGACTTTCGATCGGCTTTGCCGCGCCAGCACCCGGACCAAATTGGCGTCGCGCATTGGATTGAGCGGGTGATCCTTAAGCGGACTTTCGTTCAGCGGAAGCGAGCCGACGAATAAATTGCCTTGGAACACGGTGCGCCCGGTCTCCGGGAACGCTGGCGTGACCACGACAATTGCCTCGCCAGCGTCGGTACGCAACGCGTCAAGCACCGGGCCAATATTTCCGGCGTCGGTGGAATCAAAAGTCGAACAGATTTTGTACATAACGTGGCGCGCGCCGCGTGCCCTAAGCCAAGCATTGGCCGCCTGGGCCGACGCCACGGCTTTAGCCGCTGCGATGGAGCGAATTTTCAATGATACGACGACGGCATCCGCATCCGGCACGTAAAACCCGTCGGCAGGAATGCCGATGGTCTGTACGGTGCGCAGTCCGCATTTGGTCAAGGTATTAGCGAGATCGGACGCCCCCGTATAGTCGTCCGCAACGCAGCCAAGCAGCACGCTCATGGACACGTTCGCGCCGCTACAGAGGCAGGTTTTCCCCGCCAAGGCAAAAACCAGCCCAGCCCTTCGACAGTCTTGCCGCGCGGCCGGTATTCGCACCCGACGAAGCCGTCATACTCGAGCCGATCGAGTTCATCGAACAGAAACGGGTGGTTCAATTCCTCGCCGTCCGGCTCGTTGCGCGAGGGCACACTCGCGATCTGGACGTGACCGATGATTGGCATCAATCGCCGCAGCGCCGTGGTCACGTCTCCATGCATGATCTGACGATGATAAATGTCGAATTGTAACTTGAGGTTTGGCAAGCCCAATTCCGCGACCAATGTTTCGGCGAGCCTGAAATCGTTCAGATAATATCCGGGCATGTCCCGGCTATTGATCGGCTCGATAACGAGGTCTGCGCCTTCGCGGCCAACCCTCTCCGCTGCCCACGCGGTCGCCGTGCGATAAGCTTGCGCCGATTTGGCATCACGATTGTCCACGATACCGGCCATGAGGTGCAGCCGCTTAACCCCTGTCGCGCGGATAAACGGCAATGCCACGTCGACGCTGCGCTGCACATCACCAAGGCGATCGGGAAGCGCGGCGAAGCCTCGCTCACCCGCCGACCAATCGCCCGGCGGCAGGTTGAACAGCGCCTGGGTCAAACGGTTTCGCGAAAGGCATCGGCCAATCGCGTCAGGAGAGTGCTCATAGGGGAACAGGAACTCGACCGCGGTGAAGCCTGCGTCGGCGGCCGCGTCGAAGCGATCCAGAAACGGCCATTCGTTGAACATCATCGTCAGGTTTGCGGCGAAGCGCGGCATTCGCTGGCTCCTATCTAGTCTGGGGTCAGTCGCCGACAAGCCCGTTGACCCGACACGAACGTGCCCGGTCAATCACGACGCTCGGCGCGGTAGCCGCGGCGCAGCCACAGAATTTAGGTGCCCAGTTTTCGGCTTCATGCGCGTGCTCGCGCGAACCCGCTCGTAGACCCGATAAAGTTGTTTGAGGTGCGCGACCATTGCCCTTTCGGCCATGTCAGGGTCGCGCGAAGCGACCGCCTTGAAGATGCGCGCGTGCGCTCTGTAGGCGATCTGCACCTGCCCGGCCACCTGCAGAGTGACGTCGCGCTGGTCAGTTAGCCAATCAACCATGGCATCATGGATCGCCGGAAAGATCGGGTTACGCGGGATCTCGGCGAGAACGAAGTGAAAATCGATGTCGGTGCGCTTGAACGCCGGCAGGTCATTTATACTCTCGCGGTTAGCGGCGAGAGCCGCCTCCAGTCGCGCGAGGTCTTTCCTTGTGGCGTGGCGCGCCGCATAACGCGAAAGCGCGATCTCGAAGAACGAGCGCGCCTCCTGAAAGTGCTGCTGCCCGCCCGGCTGCTCCAAAAGATGCCGCGCGGCGCCCGACAATTCGCCCAGTATCGCGGCAGGCGTCGGCTGAGTAACTCGGGCGCGAGCACCGCCCCCCACCTTGACCAAACCTTTCCGCCGCAATGCGAAGAGCGCCTCACGGATCGCCGGCCGCCCTACACCGAACTGGCGCATCATCTCCCGCTCCGAGGGGAGTTGATCGCCTAAACGGCGCACTCCTCGGACAATCTCGTCCTCGAGCAGTGCGACGACTTGGTCGGAAAGTTTCTGTCGTTCGATGGCGTAGCGCCTCATGGTATACCTGTTATACCATCACCTTGACACGGACTATGCCATAAGCTTCAGTTACCGCAAAGGAGCGGGGATAAGCCCGCCTTTGGCCAGAGGGAGGGAGCAATGACGCTGAGCCGTATAGTGAGTAGTCTTGCGGCCGTGCTCGTGGCGGCGAGCGCCGCGGCACCGGCGATGGGCCAGAACGCGGCCGAACGTGCCGTCGAGGCTGCAAAGAAGTATTCCGGCACCGAGATCAGCGTCGTGTGGGAGGCCGGTCTCCAGTCGCTTGACCCGCTCAACTTTTCCGGCCCCCAATGGGAGAAGCTGACCGGCATCAAGATCAAGGTGATCGAGGTGCCGACCGCCGACATGTTCACCAAGATTCTCCAGGAGCATCGCGCCGGCACCGGAGCCTACGACGCCCTCAACGTGGTGCCGAGCTGGATGCCGGACCTGGTGCGCGCAGGTGCGCTGGAGCAGCTCGACGCGTACGTTGACAAGTACGGTTTCCGGGACGAGTTGCAGAAGATCGCGCCGACGTACCGCGACAATCAGATGAAAGTGGACGGCAAAATCTACGGCTTCCCGGACGACGGCGACGTCTTCATCCTCTATTACCGCAAGGATTTGTTCGAGGATCCCAAGAACCGAGAAGAATTCAAGGCTAAGTACGGTTACGACCTGGGACCGCCGAAGACGTGGAAGCAGTACGACGAAATCGGCCAATTCCTGACCGACAAATATGCACCGAAAATTTACGGCGCCGGTCAGTTCCGCCAGCCGGCCTACAGCCAGTTGCTGTTCCAGGAGCGCTTCCGCGTCGAGGGCGGCAAATTCTTTGATCCCAAGACGATGAAAGCGACGCTCAACAGCGACATCGGCGTAAAGGTGTTCGATGGCATGCGCGCCGAAAACAAATTCATGCCGCCGGGCGTCGAGACCTGGGGCTTCGTCGAAGCACTGACTGCGTTCCTCAACGGCGACATCGCGATGACCATCTCCTGGCCGCCGTTCGGCCGCTTCGCCGCCGGCTATTTGGCGGGGGAAAAGGCGCTGTCCTGGGTGCCAAAGTCGAAGATTGCCGACAAGGTCGGCTACGCTTTGCCGCCGGGCGGCAGACCGGAGTTGGCGCTCGGTTTCTCGCTGAGCGTATCTTCTAAGAGCAAGAACAAGGAAGCCGCCTATCTGTTCATCCAGTGGTTGAACAGCGAGGCCGTCAGCACAGAGCGCGTTCAGCTGCCCTACACGCTGCGCGACCCGTTCCGCGAGTCGCACTACACCAATGCGGCGTACATGGCGCGCTGGGCCGATGCACCGAAATATCTGAAGACGCTGCGCGCAGGTGCCGACACCGGGCTGCTCGACCTCTCGATCCTCCAGGTCGACAAGTACGAGGAGGCGCTGCGGCAGGCGATGACGCGGCTCTGGGCCGGCGAGTCGAGCAAGAAGATTCTCGACGACGTCGCCGCCCAGTGGGACGAACTGACCGAGAAGATCGGGACTGACAAGCAGCGCGCGGCTTATCTTGACTGGGCCAACAAGCCGAACGCTTATCCGAAATGACTTGACTTCCGACGGCGGCAGCGGCCGAGTCTGCTGCCGCCGACGGCGCACGCGCAGCCTTGCTTAAAAGCCGCCTCCCCGGTCTGGTGGCTGCCCGCGACCCGAGGCTCACGGTATGACCGTCGGCGTAACTGCAAGCGGCCCGAGTCTCGGTTTCCGGCTTTCCGAGTTCTCGGATCGCCGATTCAAATACCTGGTGATCGCGCCGGCGATCCTGATCATCCTGCTGATTGGTTTGTTCCCGCTAATCTACACGCTGTTGGTCAGCGTGCAGAATATCAGCATGACGGAGGAGGACACCTCGTTCCACGGGGCCATTCAGTACCTCGCGCTCTTGCGGGATTCACGACTCTGGCTAGCTCTGCTGCACACGCTGATCATCGCCGCAGTCGCGCTGCCCGCCGAACTGATCCTCGGTATGCTCATGGCCTTGCTGTTCCTGGAGCGCCTTCCCGGTCGTCAAATCTTTGTGGCGCTTCTGGTGCTGCCGATCATGATCGCGCCGGTCGTGGCAGGCGCGACTTGGCGGCTGCTGTTCGACAACCGCTACGGCCCAATCAATGAGATCATAGGCTGGTTCGCCGGCGAGCCGGTGACGATCCTGTGGACGATCAACACCCATTTCGTTTACCCGGCGATTCTCATCGCGGAAATCTGGCAGTGGACGCCGTTCATGTTCCTGCTGCAGCTCGCGGCATTCATGAATATCGACCAGAGCCTCACCGAGTCCGCGCAGATCGATGGCGCCTCCTATTGGATGATCTTCCGGCGCATCATGCTGCCGGCGATCTGGCCCGTGGTGGCGATCGCGGTGCTGATCCGCGGGCTTGACCTTTTCCGGCTATTCGACGTCGTCTGGGCTCTGACCGAGGGCGGTCCCGGCACCATGACCGAAACCATCTCGATCTACACCTACGATCAGGGTTTCCGCCAATTCGATACCAGCTATACCGGCGCCATCGCCTTCCTGGTCATTGTCCTGCTCTCGCTCGTCGTCGTGGCGGCGCTGCGACGCATGGAGATTGATCGATGAAAGCTGATCCGGCGAAATGGCGCGGTCCGCGACGGCGCACTTGGCTGCTAATGGCCCGCTACGCCGCAGCCATCGCTCTGACGATTTTGTTCCTGTTTCCGGTGTACTGGCTGTTCATGATCGCCTTCAAGACGCCCGACGAGATCTTCCATTCGCCGCCGGTTTGGTATCCGGCCCAGATCCAATTCGCGAATTTCGCCGTGCTGTTCAAGGACCGCGACGCGGTGACGGTCGGCAATAGCCTGTTTATCGCCGCCTGCAGCACACTTATCTCAATGTTCCTCGGCACCTTGTGTGCCTACAGCCTCGCGCGCTTCAAGACCGGAGGGGAGAATCTGGCGGTCTGGATCATCTCGCAGCGCATGATTCCGCCGATTGCGGTCGTGTTTCCGTTGTTTCTCCTTTATGTCTGGTTCGGCTGGGTCGACACCTACTTTGGCATGATCCTCCTCTATACCGCGTTCAATCTGCCATACGTGATCTGGATGATGCGCGGTTATATAGAGGATGTGCCGATCGACCTCGAACAGAGCGCGCTGGTCGATGGATGCACCCGCTGGCAGGTCCTGCTCCGGGTCGTATTTCCGATGGTCCGTACCGGCCTGTTTGCCACCGCGGTGTTCAGCTTCGTCTTCGCCTGGAACGATTTCATCTTCGCTCTGGTCATGACGCGCAGTGCAGTCACCACCTATCCGGTGCAGGTCACCCATTACTTCGGCGCGCAGTCGAACTTCTGGGCCAAGATTGCGGCGATGAGCATGCTCGGCACGCTGCCGGTGCTGCTCGCCGTCGCGGCGCTGCAAAAATATCTGGTGCGCGGCATCTCCCTCGGCGCGGTCAAGGGCTAGAACGCCATGGCACGGGTGCGGCTCATCGGCCTGCACAAGTATTATGGCAAGGTCCATGCCGTTCGCGGCATCGACCTCGAAATCCCGCAGGGCGAATTCACCGTGGTGGTCGGACCCTCGGGCTGCGGAAAATCGACGCTGCTGCGCACTATCGCCGGGCTGGAGGAGGTCGACCGCGGCACGATCGAGATCGACGGGGTGCCAATCAATGACGTCAGGCCGCGCGATCGCAACGTCGCAATGGTATTCCAAAGCTACGCGCTTTACCCCTATCTCACGGTGTTCGAGAACATCGCCTTCGGCCTGCGTGCGCGAAAGGTGAAGAAGTCCGAGATCGAGGCGGCGGTACGCGGTGCTGCCGAGACTCTGGGCATCGCTGCGCTGCTGGACCGTTATCCGCGCGAGCTTTCAGGCGGCCAGCGCCAGCGCGTGGCGATCGGACGCGCCATCGTCCGCGACGCGCGCCTGTTCCTGTTCGACGAGCCGCTGTCCAATCTCGATGCCCAGCTGCGCGACGAGATGCGAGGCGAGATCAAGCGCCTGCACCAACGGCTGGGCAAGACCGTCATCTACGTCACCCATGATCAGATCGAGGCGATGACGCTCGCTGATCGCATCGTGCTGCTGAAGGACGGCGTCATCGAGCAGCAGGGCCCGCCGCTCGAGCTGTTCGAGCGTCCGGCCACTCGGTTCGTCGCCGGGTTTCTCGGCTCGCCGGCGATAAACTTCATCCCCGCCGACCTCGTTTGCGAAAATGGCGCTTTGACGCTGCGCGTTCAGGACGGAAACCGTCTCGATTTGCCGACGTCGCGAGGCACCGGCCTCGCCAGCTGGATCGGCAAATCGGTCATCCTTGGCATCCGCCCCGAGCACATGTCGCTCGACCGCGGCGGCGGCCCGCGTCCGGGCTTCGCTGTGCAGGACGTGGTCATCGACTTGGTGCAGCCGACCGGCTCGCGTCTCTTCGGCACCTTCATGCTGGGCGGCCAAGAGGTAGTCGCGGAGCTTGGCGCACATGACGTGAACCGACCTGGAGAGCGTCTCAAGCTGTTGTTTGACATGAATCGCGCGATCGTCATCGACCCCAAGAGCGAGCGGGTCCTCTAGCAGCGGAGCGGTGAGAAAAGCTTCATGGATTTGTTGCCGATCAAGCTGTTTGGCACCGACGAGCCGGCGCCCGCGACGCGGCTGCTGAAGGCCGGGCCCGTGACCGTCGAGCTGGATGGCGGCAACCTGCGCTATATCCGCTACCTGGGACACGAGGCGATTCGCGCCGTGTCCTACGTAGTGCGCGACGAATTCTGGGGTACTTTTAACCCGGCTCTGGCGGGGATGAAGATTGAAGAGCGGGCTGATGGTTTCGAGATCGTGTATCAGGCGGTCTGCGGAGACGGCGCGCGGCAATTCAAGTACGAAGCGCGGATCAGCGGCGGCGCCGATGGCACTGTGCGATTTCAGGGCAGAGGCGCTGCCCTAACCGAATTCCTCACCAACCGGACAGGCTTCGTTGTCTTGCATCCCATCGAAGGCGTGAGCGGTCGTCCTGTTACCGTTCAGCATGTCGACGGCCGCAAGGTGGAAACCCGTTTCCCTGACGCAATCGATCCGAAGCAGCCGATGATGGACATCCGCGCCCTGTCGCATGAGGTCGCGCCGGGCCTTCGCGTCACCTGCACAATGACCGGCGATACGTTCGAGATGGAGGACCAGCGCAACTGGACCGACGCATCGTACAAGACCTACGTTCGGCCGATCGCTCTCCCGTTTCCATATCGGCTGGCGCCGGGCGAGATCATCGAGCAAGCCGTCGAAATCCGCTTCTCCGGCCAACCGGCGGCGGCACGCCGCCGCGACGGGCCCGTGACGGTCCGCGTCGGGGGCCGTCGCGGCAAGGTGCCGGCCTTCGGCATGGCGCTGGAGGCCAGGGACGCGACCGCGGTGCTCGAAACGGTGGATCGGCTCACTGAGCTGGCGCCGCGCTTCCTCAGCGGATTCTGCGACCTGCGCAGCGACGATGTCGAACGCGCGCTTCCCCGTTTCAATTCTCTAGCACAGCGCCTTGGTGCCGCGTTGGCGCTCGAAATCGTAGTGCCTGACATAGCTGACGCCGCCGCTAGTTTGCAGCGAGTCGCTGCGGCTGCGCGCAGCGCCGGCGCGCTGCCGGCTTGGGTCGCGGTCAGCTGGGCCAGCGATCTCGGGTTTGTGATGCCAGGTACCGTGTTCGCGGATAACGGCCCCTTCGAACGGCTCTACGCCGCAACGCGTGCCGCGTTTCCGAACGTACTGCTCGGCGGTGGCAGCTTCGCCTATTTCACGGAACTCAATCGCAAGCCGCCGCCCTTCGTCCTGCTGGATTTCGTCTGCCATACCACTTGCGCCATGGTGCACGCCGCCGATGATCGCTCGGTGACGGAAACCATCGAGTGCCTGCCGTACATCATCAGGTCGGGCCGCGCGTTGTTCGGAAACAGGCACTACCGGATCGGCCCGGGCACGATCGGCACGCGGACGAGCCCCTTCGGCCCCAGCCCGCCGTCCAACCCGAACAACGGCCGCGTTACTATGGTGCGCCATGATCCGCGCCAGCGCGGACTCCTCGGCGCCGCCTGGCATCTGGGCTACGGCGCACGTATGTGCGAGGGCGGAATCGATTCAGTCATTCTCGGTGCGGCGGTCGGCGATTACGGTTTGGTGCACACGCCGGCAGACACGCCGTACCCTTGGTACGATGCGTCCGGCGGCGTTTATCCTGCGTATCACGTCATGCGTGCGCTGTACGCCGCGTCGGGGGCGCCGTACCGAGCCACCGAAATATCAGTGCCACGCGAGGTACAGGCGCTTGCGTTCGAGGCCTCTGACGGCCTCAGACTTTGGCTTGCGAATTTGGTACCCGAGCCGCGCCTAGTCAGCATCGGAGGTGTCGATCTGGCTGGTGCGCACGTCGCCATGCTTGATGCGAGCACTTTCGAGGCCTGCGCTCGCGGCCCCGAAGGATTCGAGCGCGCGGAAGAGATACACCGCGGCGGCGCTGTTACTTTAGCACCCTTTGCTGTCGCGCGGTTCCGCTTCTCCTCGTAGGTATGTTCGAGTTGGCGGCTCTCCGCCCTAAAATAGATCACATATACTTACGTATTCCGCCAGTGTTCCGCTCAAAGAAATCCGAGTGAATTGGCAGGACTTCCGAGCGTAGCTCAAGTGGCCGCCTAGGCCGCGCCCGCCTGATGGAAGCCGCGAAGAATGCGCGCGTGCGGACGGCGCGCGATTGGTGAAATAGGCACTGCAGAGAAGTTGGAGAAGTTCAGCAGGCAATCCCGCCGCAAACGTTGCACCCAGGTCACTGGACGCGAATAAGCACCAGACCGAAGACAATCAAGACAGCTGCCGCGACGCGTGCGATCCGCAGCGGCTCCTTGAGGACGAGGACCGCGATTATGGCGCCGAACAGAACGCTGGTCTCGCGTAAACTCGCGACGAGGGCGATGGGCGCGAGCGTCATCGCCCAGAGCACAATGCCGTAGGACAACGCCTGCATAGCACCGCCGGCGAGCCCGCGCAGCCAGAAGCGGCGCATCGCGGCCCCTATGCCGCTCCGGTCGCGCCACAACGCATAGGGTACGAGCGCGATCGCATTGGCGACGAACAGCAACTGCACGTAGGCCGGTGGATTTTGCGACAGACGGACCCCGATCCCGTCGGTGACCGAATAGGCGCAGATCGTAAGTGCGGTCAGCAGTGCATAGCCGACGGCGCGACGATCAAGCTGCCCGATGCCGCGCCCGCCGCGCGCGGACAGGAGCAGCACGCCGGCCGCGAGAGTCACGATCCCGCTCCAGCCCAGCAGGCCCAGATGCTCGCCCACGAACGCGGTGCTGACGATTGCCGTCATCAATGGTGCCGCGCCGCGCGCGATGGGATAAACTTGCCCGAGCTCGCCGGTGCGGTAGCTCTCGATCAAGGCGGCAAAATAGAGAAGATGAATAATCGCCGAAGCGCCGAGCCACGGCCATGCCTGGAACGCCGGCGTGCCAGCGAGCGGCAGACAGACGAGGCTCACCGCAGCTGCGCCGATGGCGATCAATGTGGTGGTGGATAAGGGCTCGAGGCCGACCTTAATGAGCGCGTTCCACCCCGCGTGGCACGCGGCGGCGAACAGAACGGCGACGAAGACGAGGCTTTCCATCGCCGAACCCTACCCACGCGTTGCGGCGTTGACCATCAGAGCGGAACCGGTTGGTCGGATTAAGACAATGGTTTTCGCGGTCCCGCGAGAATTTGAGAAAATCAAAATGACCCTCTCTGTCATGAGAGTCCGATAAATGGGCATTGTTGATGTTCGGGGCGTGCACGTCCCAGCAGCGGATTTCTCCGCCCGCGGCGGGCAGCGTGGACGGTTGGGGGCGGAGTTGAATACGGCCTGACTAGAGATTGGAGCTTGCGCGCAGAATACCTGTTCGTTGATAGTGGCACCATCACCAATCAGTCGCCGCTACTTGCCTCAAATGTCTCGTTTAGGCTCAGTCGGGTGTTCGAAAATATAGCTCGCATAGGTTTCGGTTATCATTTCTAAATCTAATTTGGCCCGCAAGCTCAGTTTGAATTTCCAACCCGTGGCTGCCTACATCACCGGCTCAGTCCTACGTTCCCGGACGGCCGCCATTACCGCCCCTCCTGGCCGAGGGATCCGTGCTACCCGGCGGCCGGCGGCGAAACATCACGAGCGCGGGCGGGATTGCGAGCCCGAGCGCCTGGACGCTATTCAACTCGCTGCGCGCGGGCGCCGTTGCGCGCTGGGAATTTGTTTGAGGTCGGAAAGCGTCTCGATGGTCTCATGGCTCGCGGCGAATTCGAACAGCCGATTGATCGCCTCCAGGACTTCCGCCGTGCCGCTCGACAGCGACCTGGCGATTTCGAGCGAGATCTCGGCGGCATGTCTCGTTTCGCCGATCGTCTCGCCGAACGCTTCAAGTGAGTTCGCGACGGTGCCGGCGTTTTTCGCGGCACGGGCCGCTTCCGCCGCAATGCTCGAAGTCGTGTGGGTCTGATCATTGATGTTGTTCGAGACCCATTTTACCGTCTCGGCAAGCTTGGCGATGGCGACGCCGGTACCGGTGATCTCCTCGACAGAGTACCGCGTCGCTTCCTGGATCTTGCCGATCTGCTCACTGACTTCCTGCGTCCCCTTCGACGTCTGCATGGCCAGCGATTTCACTTCGCTGGCGACGACGGCGAATCCCCTGCCGGCTTCGCCGGCGCGCGCCGCTTCGATCGTTGCATTCAACGCCAGAAGGTTCGTTTGCGCCGCGATCTTGGAGATCAGGTCGACGACGGAGCCCACCTTTTCCGCGGCATCGGAAAGCGATTTGATCGCGTCATTGGTTTGCACCGCGCGCGCCACCGCCTTTTCGCCAACCTGCGCACCGTCCACGGCCTGCCCGCTGATGTTTCCAAGTGACGAACTCAACCGCTCGACCGCCGCCGCTATGGTGGAAGCGTTGGTCGCCGTATTGAGGGCCGCTTCGGTGGCGACGCTTGATTCTTGCGAGGCCCTGCCGGCGAGGCGCGAAAGCTTGGCGGCGTTATCGCCGAGCGATTGCACCGCCTCGCTCACGAAGGCGCGCACGCTCTTGACCGCCTCGTCAAACTCTTTGATTGCGCCGCTGAGCTCGTTGCCGCGCTTTTTCGCCGCCCGCACTCGCGCCGAATAATGCAGAACGATGGCATTGGCCGCATCCAACGTCAGCACGCGTTGCGCAACGTCGGTCAGTCGAAGCGCTTTGCGGGGTGAAAGCCAAAATCGACGCTCCAGCTCGCGGCTGAAATTGGTCAGGATGGACTGGGCGATCGTGCCGCGCGTGCGCATGTCCGCGGCCAACCCGATTTCGATTTCGACACGTTCCAGTGCGTCCGCGGCAAATCTCTCGTCGTACGGATTGAGAAAGAGCCGCGAGGTGTAATGGATGACGACCCTGCGCCATTCTTCGGCGCTTTGCTTCAACGCCCCTTCTAATTCGGGGGTAAATTTCAGAATCTTGGCGAAGTGCCGATCGCAAATCATGTCCATCATCGGCCCGAGATAGCGCCAGACTTCGGCGCGAAGCGCGAGCGCTTCGTCGTCGATTTCGTACATCTGCAGACCGATGAGGTACGGCGCCGGGATGGGCATGCAGCTTCCTGCGGTCGCAGAAAATCTGGACACTATTGGTTTCCTTTTAGTAAACTAAAAATTGTCGGCGCTCCGGCTTGGGCGGGCGGCGCCCGAAGCCGCATCGGTGTCTGCTAATGACGTGAAGGCGCAATGCCGGAATGCCCGCTTTGGTTCACACCCGGACAGGGCCGTCTAAGCGCGTCGCAATCGGCACGTGCCGGAGCTTCGCGGCTCAATCAATCCAACACGGTGATGAAGAGATCGCCGAAGCGCGTCTGGCTGTCGGCGCGGCTCGCCACGCCGAAGCGGCCGGCGGCGGCGAGCGCGGCGTCGTGGACCTCCAAGAGGGTCTCGCCGTCGAGCGAGACGCTGAAGTTTTCGTCCACCGCCGCGACCTTGAGCGTATGCGCCTTGCCGGGGATAAGCCGCGCGGCGCGGTCGGCGATCAGGCGGCGCTCGCCATTGACGACGCGCAGGAGACGCACGCTGCCAGCGATCGCATCGGCTTCGGCGACATAAAAGTCCTGCGGATCGACGAAGCGCAGCACGATCCCCGCGGCGCGCGCGGTGCCGCCGTCATGCGGTACGAAGGCAAGCTCGACCACGGCGTTCTTGGCCACGGGTTGATCGGCGACGCAAAGCGGGAAGCGGTTGGGCTCGGCCTCCCGGCTTACCTCTACCAGGGCCTTGCCGTCGAGCAAGAGCCGCTCGATCCGCACCTCCCAGACCGATGGGCCGCCGAGCCCGCTGATCGCCGGCGTGCAGCCGTCGGGATCGGAGCCTTCTTCGACCAGCGGCGACGCCAACACCTTGTGCAGCGGCGCGGCCGCGGCGGGTGGCGCGACGCCGGCAATGATCACTGCGAGCAAAATTTTCAACATGGCGCCACGCTGCGCCCAGCATAGCGCGCGGCCGGCCCCCGGGACTGCAAACAATTTCGTGAGCGCAGCCGGCGGCGCGACCTAGCGATCCTGCTTGCGCCGGATTGGGCCAGGCCGGCGCGGCTGGCCTTGCGGCCGCAGCGGGCCGCCCGGATGCGGATTGAGACCGCCGCCCGGACGATTCTGGAAGTTCTGCTGCCGCTCGCCGCCCGGCTGCCGCGGATTGTTCGGCCCTTGCCGGTTGCGCTCGCGCGGCTGGTTGCGCTCGCGCAGTTGCCGGTTGCGGTCGCGCACCTGCCGGCGCTGGATCGCCTGCGGCCGCCCGATCGAATGCGAGACGAACAGACGCTGCAGCACGCCGCGGTCGCGCGCCGCTTCCTGCGGCGGAATCTGGAACGGTACGGCGGCGAGCCGGCCACCCGCGCCTGCCCGCAGCGCGAATGCGCTCGCCCCTTGGGTCAGCGCGCCGAGCCGACCGCCCTGCCGGTCGAAAACCTCGATGCGGCCGATATGCCCGTCGGCATCGGCATAGAGCTTGATCCGCGGCTCGCCGGCAGCGCCTTGCGTCGGGACATCGACGACGCCGGTGGTGCCGCGGATGCCGAGCGAGGCGGTCGGCGTCGCGATCTTCATGTCGCCGGTTTGCGCCACCAGGCTGGCGACGAACGCGGCGGTGCCGGTCGTGACCGTGAACACGGCGGCATTGGCGCCGCCGCCTTCCTGATAGACGAACTCATCGACCACGATGCGCGTGTTGGGGCTGAGGCTGAAGGTCGTCTCGTCGTCGAAAGTGATGCCGAGCGTTGCATTGGCGGCAGTCTGCACCGCGTCGTTCTTGAAGATCGGATCGTTGACCTGCAGCGCGATAGCCGCGGCGGCGCTTGCGCGCGTGACCGTGGCGGCGCCTTGCAAGGTCGAGACCTGGCCGACTTGGCCGACTTGACCCTCGGCCGCTTGATCCGCCTGCGCCTGAGCGCGCGCCGTAAACGGACGAACGAGCGCCGCGAGCGGCCAAAGAGCCGCCGCGCCGCCAAAAAGCGTGATGAGTTCGCGCCGCTTCATGCCGCTTCAATCCGCCCCCGGTCGGATCGGCTCGAACGCTTCGTTCGGATCCCGTGTCGCCGCGGTTATTTGTTGATGGTCGCGGCCCCGGCGGTGCACACCACCTCATCCTGCGAGCCGGTGGCGCCGGAGCAGCCGATGGCGCCGATCAGCTTGCCGTCTTCGACCAAGGGAATGCCGCCGCGCGAGGCGATGACGTCGTCGAGCGTGCCGACATAGACGTATCCCCTCTGCATCGCATCCTCAAAGGCGTGCGTCGGCCGCCGGTATTTCGCCGCGGCGCGCGCTTTGTGCTCGGAGATGGCGATGGAGCCGAGCTGAGCGCCGTCCATGCGGGCGAAGGCAACAAGATTGCCGCCGGAATCAACCACCGCGACATTAAGCGGCCAGCTATGCTTGTTGGCTTCCGCGATCGCCGCCTGCGCCGCGGCCTGCGCCTTCTCCAGCGAGATCGGCGTGCCGTAAGGGACGTTGAAGGGCATCTTCTCGGGAACGTTGTCGAGCGGGCTCGCCGCCGGACCGACCGCCGGAGCGGGCGGCGCCGGATTGGTCGAGGACTGCTGGGCGCTGGCGACACCCGCAGCCGACAAGCCGGTCACCAGCACGACTGCGGACAGGACGCGTAGACTCATGGTTTCCTCCTTGCGCGGCGGTGGCCGCCGGTTTCGTTCCCCGGCAGGATTCTAGACGAAAAGAAGCACGGCGTACCAGCCAGCTGCGCAGGGCCGCGTCGCGCCGCGGGAACGCTCCGTCAACCATGCACGCGAAAAACACTGACGCCGTTTGCCGGCAGGCGAGCGCAAGTCGGCGACGCCGTTGAGGCTGCCGCAAACCAGCACAGCGGGCAAAGGGCTTGCACGCAAAAAGAAACGGCCTTGACCCCGAGGGATGGGGGTCAAGGCCGCCGTCGTGTCGGCAGGCACCCCCATCGCGGCACCCCCTCCCCGACACTTGGCGCATGATGCCGGAGCGAGGTTGACCGATCGTTACGGGGGCGTCGGCGGCGTGGAGAGCCGCCGGCTAGTTCAATTGGCTAGAGACGCTCGAGAATGTGGAGTTCAGGTTGCTGCCGAGCGTTGCGACCACGGCGATGATCGCCCCGGCAATGCCGGCCGCCAACAAGCCGTATTCGATGGCGGTCGCACCCTGTTCATCAGCGGCAAAATTCCAAACGAGATTGCGCATGGGATTAGTCCCTCAATCGTTGGTGTTGCAGTGCCCTCAGCCAGACGCGACGCACCAAAGGTGCGCGCGGTCGGTAGAAAGACGTATCCCCTTTAAGGAGTCCGCCAATGGCGCAGGCAAAATTATCGATAAAAAAGCCAGCAAATATCGCGCCGTTGCGACGCGCTTTGGTTGTCATATCGGCGCGATGCAATGAACGAAAACAACCCGGCGGCGGCGTTGCATCATTGCGCGCGTGAAAGACGCTTCTCGGCAAGCTCGCGAAGATAGTCGCGCCAGTATTGTTCGCGATTGCGGCCGAGCTCGGACAGATAGTCCCAGCTGAAGATCCCGGTCGAATGCATGTCGTCGAACACGAGCCGCACCGCGTAGTTGCCGACCGGATGCACCTCGAGGATCTGCACCTGCTCTTTGCCGCCGACGGTGCGGCGCTCGGCCGGCGAATGGCCCTGGACCTCGGCGCTTGGGCTGCGTACGCGCAGATACTCGGCCGGGAGCTCGAAGCGCTCGCCGCTCTCGAAGGTCACGGTCAGCGCCTTGCGGTCCTTGCGCAGCCGCAGCTCCGTCGGCCAGGGGTTCGCTGTCATCAATGGCTCATGCTGACTTTCGCGCCGGCGCCGGCGGCCGAAGCGCCGGCGATCTTGCCGAACACCGCGCCGGACATCAGCCCGGTGCCGCCCGGATAATTGAAGTAGAACAGACCGCCGACCAGTTCGCCTGCGGCATAAAGGCCGCCGATCGGCTGATGGTCGGTGTCGAGCACCTGCGCCTCGTTGTTGATGCGCAGCCCGCCGAAAGTGAAGGTGACGCCGCAGGTCACCGCGTAACCCTCGAATGGCGGCGTGTCGATCGTATTCGCCCAGTTGCTCTTGTCGATCGCAAGCCCTTGCGTGCGGCGCCCGTCCTTGAGGTTCGGATTGAACGGGATTTCAGCGCGCACCGCCGCGTTCCATTCCTTGACGGTGTCGAGAAACGCCGCCGCGTTCACGCCATCAAGCTTGTGCGCGAACTCCTCGATGGTATTTGCCGTCGCTTTGGTGACTTGCCGGATCCGGTATTCGTCGCGCAGCAGGTGCTTCACCTTCTGATCGAAGATTTGCCAGGCGAACTGGCCCGGCTGCTCCAAGACCACGCGGCCGTATTTGGCGTAGGTGTAGTTGCGGAAATCGGCCCCTTCGTCGACGAAGCGCTTGCCGGCGGCGTTGACCATGATGCCGAACGGATAGGAGTGCTTCTGGAACTGATCGCCGACGGCGAGGTCGCCGAACTCGGGCGCATTCATCTCCCATTGCACGGCGTGGCAGCCCGACCAGTTGCCGCGCGGCGCCGCGCCGATCGCCAGCGCCATGCGGATGCCGTCGCCGGTGTTGAAGCGCGAGCCGCGCACCTTGGCGAGGTCCCAGCCGGGGCCGAGATAGCGCGTGCGCCATTCCGGATTTGCCTCGAAGCCGCCGCAGGCGAGCACCACCGAGGATGCGTACAAATCCTCAACCGCGCCGTCATGGCGCACGCGTACGCCTTCGACGCGATTGCCGTCATAGAGAAGCGCGAGCGCGCGGGTGCGGTAGCGGATGGCGATGCCGCGCCTTTCCGCTGCTTGCGTCAGCATGGCGACGAGACCGGGCCCGCCGCCGACCGCCTCCACGGTCAGCCCGCCCCAGAACTTGAACTTGCCGTCGATCTTGAACGCCTGACGGCCGTAGATCGGAATGAGGCGCACGCCCTTCGCGCGCATCCAGTCGAGCGTAGCGAAGCTGCGCGTGACCAGAAGCTCGACGAGGTCGGGATCGGCGCGATGCTGGGTGAGCCGCGCCATGTCGTCGTAGAATTGCGCGGCGGTATAGGCGCCGAAATCGGTGATTTCGATTTCCGCCGGCGTCAGGTCGGGGACGAGCGTTCGGATGTCTTCGATGCCGCCATAGACGACGCGGATCGCGCCGGCGGTAAAGCGGCTATTGCCGCCGGACTCTTCTTCCGGCGCCGCCTCGAGCATAAGCACCTTGGCGCCGCGCTCCTGCGCCGCCAGCGCCGCGCAGAACGCCGCATTGCCGGCGCCGACGACAATCACATCCGCGGCTTTGTCGGGCATGTCCTCACCAAGCCGTCATTCCGTTCCGGGGTGCCGCACACCGCTTCGCGGTTTCCGCAATGACGAAGAACGATCACTCCGCCGCCTGGGCGGCGCCGCCATGCGCCTTCGACCAGGCGGCCGGATCCTTCATGAACTTTTCCACTTCCCGGAGCTTGCCTTTGTCGAACTTGCCGCTCTTCTTCGCCGCATCGAGCACGTCCCACCAGGTGGCGAGCGCGTGCAGGGTGATGCCGAGATCGCTGAGGATTTTTTTGCCTTCGGGAAAGATGTCGTAGAAGAAGAAGACGAAGCAGTGCTCGACCACGGCGCCGGCCTCGCGCAGCGCCTTGCAGAAATTGACCTTGCTGCGGCCGTCGGTGGTCATGTCTTCGACCAACAGCACGCGGTCGCCCTCCTCGAAATGACCCTCGATCTGCGCGTTGCGGCCAAAACCCTTCGGCTTCTTGCGCACATATTGCATCGGCAGCATCAGCCGATCCGCCATCCAGGCGGCAAACGGGATGCCGGCGGTCTCGCCGCCGGCGACGCCGTCGAACTGCTCGAAGCCGACCTCGCGCTGCAGCGTGGTGACGCCGAAGTCGATCAGCGCCTGGCGCACGCGCGGGAATGAAATGAGCCGGCGGCAATCGGTATAGACCGGGCTCGCCCAGCCCGAGGTGTAGATGAACGGCTTGTCGGTCATCAGCCGGACCGCCTCGACTTCGATCAGCATCTTCGCCGTCAGCTCGGCGATCACCTCTTTGTCGGGGAAACCGGTCATCGTTACCGATCCGTTTTTCGGGTCATTGCGGAATGACGGTCACAGTATAGCTTTACTCCACCACCTGCCACTCGATCGTCTCGCCGCCGCGATAGACGAGCGCCCGCTCGTCCGCGCCCGCCACCTTGACGTCCTCGGGCGCAGTCCACGACGATTTCGCCAGCGTGATCGTGTCGGCATTCGGCGGCAGCCGATAATGCTTCGGCCCGTTGAGCGAGGCAAAGGCTTCGAGCTTGTCCAGCGCGCCTTCCTCCTCGAACACCTTGGCATAAGTCGAAAGCGCCACCGGCGCGTTGAAGATACCGGGCGAGCCGTTCATCGCCACCTT